>Ga0315277_10003267_pt1 | contig 22046 bp, 18 predicted proteins | sample YL17G05_15_MG_FD_203695 | JGI IMG/M metagenome (GOLD analysis project Ga0315277, IMG submission 203695) | Sediment microbial communities from Yellowstone Lake, YNP, Wyoming, USA - YL17G05_15 | ecosystem: Environmental > Aquatic > Freshwater > Lake > Sediment | place: USA: Wyoming | collected...
TCGCGCACGGTGTCCGCGGCGGCGTTGCGTTTGCTCTTCGCCCCGCGAGCGGATGTGTGGCGTGTAGCTGCGGCGGGCCGAGCGGCGAACGGCATCGGCGTCGTAGCCTTTGTCACCGCAGAAATGTTGTTGGCGTCGGCGGCTCGGTCGCGGTCGTGGGACGGGGATGCTATCGAGAGTGGCTTCGACGAGTCGCTGATCACGCACATTGGCGCCGGCCACCGCCAAGCCGATCGGCATGCCGCGCCCGTCGGTGAGCACCGACCGCTTCACTCCGAGCTTACCGCGATCCGTGGGGTTTTTTCCGGTTTTTTTCCCCGCCCAGCGGCGCCTTCGTCTGCGCCCCGTCCAGGCTTTGCCAACACCAGGCGATGCCGCGCCGGCCGTCATAGCGTTTCAACTGCGACTTCCACAATCGGCGGAAGACGCCCACTGCCGTCCACTCTTGGAAGTACCGAGTCTGATTTGCGCAAGTAGATCAGGTCCACGCGCCAGATGACGACTGCCCTTGCTGCCTCGATCTGCATGGTTCGGTCAACGAGATAACGCCAGACGATATACCAGCCCTCGTGTCGAGCCATTTCGGCGGGGCTCCGAGACTTCAAGGGCAGCAAGCCTTGGAATGGCACCAACGGCCATGGTAAAGTATTCGGGATCGATTTCAATGCCGATGCTTCGCAGCCCCACGGCCTTTGCCGCCGCGACTGTGGATCCTGCCCCCATGAAAGGGTCCAGAATCATCCCCGTGCCGAGCGGCAACGACGCCTTGACAATGTGCCGCATGAAGTGCTGGGGCTTCAGCGAGGGATGGGGAGCCAACGAGTGCTCGTTTCTGCGCGTGGGGAGAGAGTAAACGAGGTTCCTGAATGGCTCCTCGTCAGAGATGCGACGAAGCCCGCCAGTTGACCATTTACGGAGGTTGTCTTGCACGCGACCTTCGCACGGCTTTCTAAACAGGCCCCATGGTTCCCAGCAGGATTTGGGCAGGACGGACACACTGTGGAACTCATCGTGCGCGTTCTTGGGCCTGTCGCCTCCGCGCAGGCGATGCACGACGCGGATGATCTCGCCCCGGGGCTCAAACCCCGCCCTGATGAACGGTTCGTACACGAGGTGCGACACCAAGGGGTTGGTGGCTATGAATACGTGGGCGCCCGGAACGAGGATCGGGTGAACCAGTTCGGCGAACAGGGCGAAGAATCGTCTGAGCGATTCCTTGTCGTGGTTCCTCAAGACCGTAAATCGGGGCAACGGTCGCCGCTTCGCGCCGTCAAAGGAGGGTGGAATGCGCCAGACGCCACCCTTTCCGGCTTTCATCTTCGCCAACTCCTCGGGGCGGTACTCTAGTAAGCCGTAAGGGGGGTCTGTCACGACCGCGTGAATGGAGTTGGCACGCTGCTGCCGCATCCACTGAAATGCATCTGCGTTGTGGATCGCGTAGAGCTTTTCTCGCACAGTCTTGATGACCACGGCGTTCATTCCCTGCTCCCTATTCCTCCAACCGGCTTGAAGAAAAGTCCTCTTGTTCATGCCCAGCCGCTGCATGATACCGAATTGGTGAACCTTTGTCAACCTTTTCTGGCTGGGACGGCCGCTGCTTGACATTCCCCACCCGCCCTTATAACCTACCGAAAGCTTGGCGACCTAGCTACGGGATCGATAAGAGGTGCCTCGGGGTGGGCGGTGAAACTCGCGGTGCACGCGAACATCGCAGCACCGAATCGACGGGCTTCGGCCCTCAGACAATCAAGGAGTCGGACCATGAACAGACGCTGGTGCTTCCTGCTTGCAGTCTTGGCGACGGCCCCCGTGGCGTTGCACGCGGCCGAGCCGATCCTTGTCCCAGTCAAGGTGGACGGCCCGGTGCACGATCCGCCCAACCACACCTACTGGTTCGGGCCGTTCTGCGAGTGCGTATCGGTGCTCGACGTCAACGGCGACGGCAAGCTCGACCTAGCCGCCGGCCGCAACTGGTACGAGGCGCCCGACTGGACCAAGCACGAGAACTTCCGCGACGGCGCCGAGACCAACGGGCCGGAAATTGACGACAACAGCGAGTTCGCCATGGACGTCAACCGCGACGGGCGGATGGATATCGTCGCCTCCGGCTGGATGCGCATCAAGGGGGCCTTCTGGTACGAGAACCCCGGCCCGGAGGGGCTGAAGTCCGGGGCCAAGTGGAAGGCCACCAGGATCCACTCCGCCCAGAACATGGAAGGCGTGATCCACGGCGACCTCGACGGCGACGGCGACGACGACATCCTCTGCAACCACTGGGCGCCCGTCAAAGGCCAGGGCATGACCTGGCTGGAGCACGTCGACCGGCCACCGTGGCTGGTCGAGCACGTGATCGGCACCGAGGGCGAGCAGCACGGCAACGGCATCGGCGACCTCAACGGCGACGGCCGGGCCGACATCGTCACGCCCACCGGCTGGTATGAGGCCCCAGCCAAACCGGCCGAGCAGCCCTGGATCTTCCACAAGGACTACCTGGTCCACCGCGTGGGCAAGCCCACGGAGTATATCCCGGCCTCGCACCCGATCCTGGTCTACGACGTGAACGGGGACGGGCTGGCCGACATCATCGTGGGGGCGTCGCACGAATACGGCCTGGCCTGGCTGGAGCAGAAGCGCGGCCCCGAGGGCCAGCGGACCTTCGAGACACACTGGATCGAGACCGATTTTGGGCAGTTCCACACCATGGCGTTGGGGGATCTCAGCGGCGACGGCAAGCCCGACCTGGTCACCGGCAAGCGGCTCTTTGCCCATCACGGCCGCGACACGAGCTGCTACGACCCGCTGTTTGCCTTCTGGTACGACATCCAGGGGGGCAAGTTCCAGCGGCACATCCTCTCGTTCAATCACCTCCCCTGGTACTCGGCCGAGAAGAACGTCAACCCGGCGCCCAACGGGGCCATCGGCGTGGGGATGAAGATGGTGATCGCGGACCTCGACGGGGACGGCAAGAACGACGTGATCGTCTCCGGCAAGTGCGGCCTCTACGTGTTTTACCACAAGGGCTTCACGCCGGCGACGACCGGCAAGAACCGCCTGCTGCTCGAAGAGACCTACCCGTCGTGGGTCCCCTGGGCCAAGTAGGCGGTGCGTGGGCAGGTGCCGGCATTTGCGCCAGAGGCGAGGGGCGAGGGGCGAGGGGCGAAGGTAAACAATTTGCAATTGCCAATTGAAAATTGTCAATTTTCAATTGCCAATTTGGATTCCAGCTTCAACGTTTCCAGGAGAATTCACCATGAAAATGCTCGCGTGGATTAGCGTGGTCGCCCTGGCCGGCGTGGCGGCCGCCGCGCAGCCGGATGAGTCAGGGTTTGTCAGCCTGTTCAACGGCAAGGATCTCGGCGGCTGGCAGACCGCGCCCGGCAGCCGCTGGGTCGTCGAGGACGGCGCCCTGACGCTGAAGGACCGCAGCGACGCTCAGGAGCACAACCTGGAATACCTCTGGACCGAGAAGGCCTACGGCGACTTCATCCTGGAGCTGGAATTCAAGATCCCCGAGCGGGCCAACAGCGGCATCTTCCTCCGCACCGCCGATCTGAAGGACCCCGTCTACAGCGGGATCGAAATCCAGGTCTGCAACTCGTACGGCAGCAAGGGACTCAGCCGGGGCGGCACCGCCGGGGCGGTCTACGACTGCCTGGCCCCCACGAAAAACGCCGTCAAGAAGCCCGGCGAGTGGAACCACTGCCAAATCACCTGTCAGGGCAACAAGATTCTCGTGGTCCTCAACGGCCAACCGATCATCGACATGGATCTGGATCGTTGGACAGAGCCCAACAAGAACCCGGACGGCAGCCAGAACAAGTTCCCCAAGGCGCTGAAGGATTTCGCCCGGCGAGGCTACGTCGGCCTGCAAGACCACGGCCTGCCGGTGTGGTATCGAAACGTGAGGATCAAACCGCTCGGCGACGGCGAGGCGGCCTTCACCCTGGTCCCCGACCCCCACGGCATGGTGCTGAAGACGCCGCAGGGGCAGACCGTCTTCCGCTACATGACCAAGAGGCCCGAGGTCACCAAGCTCTCGGCCAACAGCGTCTGCTGCCTGTTCCCGGTGAATACGCCGTCGGGGGAGCGGGTGGTCGACTTCGCCCCCAGCGATCATCCGCATCACCGCGGGGTGTTTTTGGCCTGGCATTCGCTCAAGGGTAAAGAGAAGGCCGACTTTTGGGGCTGGGGCGAGTGGGCGCCGACCGAGGGACGCGTGATCCGCAATCGCGGACTGAAGCTGCTTAAGGCCGACGCCAAGCAGGCCACCATCGAAGTCCGCAACGACTGGACGGTTGGCGGCGAGGTGATGCTCGAAGAAGTGACGCTGCTCACCGCGCGCCAGCGGGGCCCTGCCTACGTCATCGATCTCGATTACCGATTGACGCCCAAGGAGGACGTGACCCTGGATCAGACCGCCTTCGGGGGATTCTGCGCGAAGTGCCGCAAGGACGGCGATTCGATCTACACCAGTCCCCAGGGCGAGGTCAAGCTGCCGCCGCCGCACCACTTGAAACCCGAGACCGACTGGCCGGCGGCCGACTGGTACGACTACACGATCCGGCTGGAGAGCGGCAAGACGGTAGGCATCGCCGTGCTGGATCACCCCGACAACCCGCTCACAACCTGGCACAACCTGGCGCCGATTTCGATGGTCAACCCGTGCATCGTGGCCCAGGGGCCGGTGGTGATCAAGCAAGGCCAGCCGCTGCGGCTACGATACCGCCTGGTGGTACACGACGGGCCGGCGCCTAGAGAATTGCTCAACAAGTTGTCCGCTCAGTGGCGAGGGCCCTGAGCCGAGAGAGTGTCAGCGGCCTGGCTGACTTCGATCGCGAGTGTCCGTGGTGAAGAGGGCGCCAGGGGCTGCCGCGCCGGCGTCAAGCCGAAAGGACTCATGCTATGGCCCTCCGCTGGTATCAGTTCAGGCTGCGGACATTGTTCATTGTGACCGCGGTGTTTGCTGTCTGGCTTGGGTATCTGTGCAGCGGCGCTCGTCAGCAGAGGCTCGCCTCTGAGGCGATTGCCCAGTTCGGAGGATCTGTTACCTACGACTACCAAGTAGACTACCAAGCCAGGGTGTTCCGAGAAAACGCCCCAATGCCGGGCCCGGCGTGGCTCCGACGAATGATTGGGAACGACTGGTTCATAAGCGTACAGGGAGTTGGCCTGCCTTTTACTGGCGTCACCGACGATGATGTCGCGGAGCATTTACAGAAGCTTCCTGATGTGAGATCACTGCAACTCGACGGCACCCGAGTCGGAGACGGCGTTCTTCGTAGCGTTGAGCGAATGTCGAGGCTTAGGCACTTGTCACTCTTCGGCACGCGCGTGACAGACACAGGTTTAGTCCATCTGGAGCACCTAAGCCATCTTGAACTGCTCGACCTCAGGAAGACCAAGGTCACTGAAGAAGGCGTGAACAATCTTCAGAGAAAACTCCCGAATTGCAGGATCGAAGCTACTATCACACAGCAACGTCACAAGTAGGAGAACGCTCCACTTCACCTGTTCCATCCAGCACAAAAAATCGCAAGGAGATCGACGATGATCCATCGCATCACCCGGCGTGACTGCCTGAAGTCGGCGGCCGCGGCCACTGCCCTGACAATCCTTCCGGCGGGGCTGGCCCGCGGCTACGCCGCCAACGAGAAAATCAACGTCGGCGTCATCGGCACCGGGGGGCGCGGCGGCGCGAACCTGGACGGCGTGGCCGCTCAGAAGGACGCGGCGAACATCGCCGCGCTGTGCGACATCGACCGCCGACACCTCGACGGCGCTGCCCGGCGGTTCCCCGACGCGAAGAAATACGCCGACTTCCGCAAGCTGCTGGACAACGAGAAGAACCTCGACGCCGTGGTGGTCAGCACGGCCGATCACTCCCATGCGGCCGCCAGCGTCAGGGCCATGAAGCAGGGGCTGCACTGCTACTGCGAGAAGCCGCTCACGCGCGACGTCCACGAAGCCCGCGTGATGACGGACATCGCCCGAGAGAAGAAGCTGGCCACCCACATGGGCACGCCCTCGCGGGGCGAGGAAGGGACGATCCGTGCCGCCGAGGTGATCCGCAGCGGCGCGATCGGGCAGGTCAAAGAGGTCCATTTCTGGACGGATCGGCCGATCTGGCCGCAGGGCTTCGATCGCCCGGCGGGAGAGGACCCCGTGCCGGACTATCTGGACTGGGATCTGTGGATCGGCCCCGCCCCGATGCGGCCGTTCAAGGCCAGGTGGCCGGAAGGTCATCCCGTCTATCAGAGCCAATGGAGCCAGCGGCAGGTTTATCACGACTTTGTCTGGCGGGGATGGTGGGACTTCGGGACCGGCGCGCTGGGCGACATCGCCCCGCACATGTGGTCGCCGGCCTACTGGAGCCTGGAGCTTCAGGCACCGGCGAGCGCCGAGGTCGTCGAGACCTCGGGGCCGGTGACCGAGATGTTCCCTGCGGCAACCATCCTGCGGTTCAACTTCCCTGCCCAAGGTGACCGGCCCGCCCTGCCCATCTACTGGTACGACGGTGGCAAGAGGCCGTCACCGGAGCTGGTCGGCATGCAGAACGTGCCCAACGGCGGCATGTTGATCGTGGGAACCAAGGCAACCCTCGGGACCGGACACAAGTCGGCCTCCTCGCCGGAGTTTGAGTCCGTCCCCAAGACCCTGCGGCGTTGCGGCAGCATGTACGAGGAGTGGATCGCCGGAATTAGGGAGGGCGACCCGGCCCGGCCGAGCTGCCCGTTCAGCTACGCCGGCCCGCTGACCGAGGCCTACCTGCTGGGGAACATCGCCCTGAAGGTCGGCCAGAAAATCGAGTGGGACCCCCAGGCGTTTCGCATCACCAATTGCCCGGAGGCCAACCAGTATCTCCGCCGCGAATACCGCCAGGGCTGGGAATTGTAATTGCCTGTGAGGAAGATCATGAAACGTCACCTGCCCATGCTGCTGGGCCTGTTGGCATTCTCCGCGTTACCCTGCCCGGGTGCCGAGAAGTTCAAGCTCGAGCCGGGGTTCGTGCGGTTGGACACCGGCAAGGACCTGACTGGCTGGTTCGGCGCCCAGTGGTCGGGCGAGAAGACCGGGAACGTCGACGGTTGGAGCGTGGTCGACGGCGTGATCCACCTCGATGCCAAGACCGCGAAAAACCACCTCTTCAGCCGCAAGACCTACAGTCGCAACGCGGTGATCCGGCTGCAATTCCGCGCCACCAAGGCCGCCGACTCGGGACTGAACGTCCACGGCAACCAGTTCCAGGTCCGCGACTACGTCAATTCGCTGCCCGACACGAAGAAGTATGCGCCGGCCTGCAAGCCACCGGGAGAGTGGAACGATTTGGAGCTGGACATGACCGACGGCGTGGCCGTGATCCGGCTCAACGGCAAGGTGATCGAGAAGGCGTGGAAGGCCGGCACCAACGCCAACATTGGCCTGGGCCTACAGGTGGAGAAGGGCGACTTCGACTACCGCTACATCCGGCTGAAGGAGAAGCAGCCAAAGACAAGCATAACCCCATGACTGGAGGAGACCGCGCATGAAACTCGGGTTTGTCAGCGCCATCTTGCCCGAACTCTCGCTGGAGGACGTGACCGCGTTTGCCGCGGCCGAGGGCTTTGCCTGCGTGGAGCTGATGTGCTGGCCCAAGGGACGTGCCGAGCGCCGCTACGCCGGCGTGACCCACGTCGACGTCGAAGGGTTCGACCGGGCCGCGGCCGATCGCGTCAACAACGTCATGCGGCAGGCGGGCGTGGCCGTCAGCGGGCTGGGCTACTATCCCAATCCGCTCGCGCCGGACCGCAGCGAGGCCGAGGTCTACGTCGAACACATCAAGAAGGTCATCCGGGCCGCCGAGCTGCTGGGCGTGGAGGTAGTCAACACGTTCGTGGGCCGCGACTGGACCCGGTCGGTGGACGAGAACTGGCCGCGGTTTAAGGAAGTCTGGCCGCCGCTGGTCAAGTTCGCCGAGGAGCACGGCCGGCGGATCGGCATCGAAAACTGCCCGATGCTCTTCACCGACGACGAGTGGCCGGGCGGGAAGAACCTGGCCCATTGCCCGGCCGTCTGGCGGCGGATGTTCGACGAGATCCCCAGCCGCAGCTTCGGGCTGAACTACGACCCGTCGCACCTGGTCTGGCAGCAGATCGACTACGTCGGGCCGCTCTATGAATTCCGCGAGCGGATCTTCCACGTCCACGCCAAGGACGCCAAGCTCAACCGCCGGCAGCTTGACGACGTGGGCATATTGGCCACGCCGCTTAAGTGGCACACCCCGAAACTGCCCGGCCTGGGCGACGTCGATTGGGGAAAGTTCATCTCGGCCCTTACCGACGTCGGCTACCAGGGGCCGGTCTGTATCGAGGTCGAGGACCGGGCGTTCGAGGGCGAGTTGGAATCGCGCAAACGAGCCTTGCGGCAGAGTAGAGACTTCCTGTCTCAGTACGTGCCGGCGTAGGAGGGAGAGCGGGCGGACCGACAAGACGGATACTTGGGAGGCTCAGGAAAGCATGGACTACACCTACGAACAAATCGCCAAGATGATCGACCACTCGTTGCTCAACCCCGTGTTGAGCGACGAGGAGCTGGAGAGCGGCTGCCAGGTGGCGCTCAAGTACGACGTGGCCTCGGTCTGCATCAAGCCGTACTATCTGAAGCGATGTGCGGAGCTGCTGGCCGGCAGCACGGTGGCCCCGAGCACCGTGATCGGCTTTCCCCACGGCGGCCATACCACGGCCGTGAAGGTAGCCGAGGCTCAACAGGCCCTCAGAGACGGCGGCAAGGAGCTGGACATGGTGGTCAACATCGGCAAGGTCCTTAGCGGCGACTGGGATTTCGTCCGCCGGGACATCCAGGCGGTGGTCGAGTGTACCCATCAGGGCGCCGGCCGCGTCAGGGTGATCTTCGAGAACTGCTTTCTCGAGGACGGCCACAAGATCAGGCTCTGCGAGATCTGCGGCGAGCTGGGGGCGGACTGGGTCAAGACCTCGACCGGCTACGGCAGCGGCGGGGCCACGATCGAGGACCTCCGGCTGATGCGGCAGCACTCGCCCCCGCAGGTCCAGGTCAAGGCCGCCGGCGGCGTCCGCACGCTGGACAAGCTCCTGGAAGTCCGTACAATCGGTGTCAGCCGGGTCGGGGCCACGGCAACGGCCGCCATCCTCGACGAATGCCAGAGACGCCTCGGCCAGTAGCAAGAGGGCTCTCGCAAAGGCGCAAAGGCGCAAAGAGACAAGGAAAAAGGGGAAAGAAGCACGCAGTTCCTTGCTTCCCATTTTTCCCCTTTCCCTTTTTTCCTTTTTACACAGCCCTTTGCGCCTTGGCGCCTTTGCGAGAGACCTTAGCCACCAAGAAGGATAACTGCCATGAAGCATCCGGATTACCCCCACCTGTTCAGCCCGATCCGCATCGGCAGCGTCGAGGTCCCCAACCGCATCTGCCACGTGCCGACCGACATCAGCTCGGCCAACGCCGACGGCTCGGTGAACGATCGGGTGATCGCCTATCACCAACAGGTGGCCAAAGGCGGCTGCGGACTGATCATCGTGGGCGCCTCGACTCCGGATCGGGCCACCGGCCGGCCCACGGTGACCTGCGTCTCGGTGGATGAAGACCCGCTGATCCCGGGGCTCTCGGAGCTGGCCGAGGCGATGCACCGCCACGGGGCCCGCTGCGCGGTGCAGATCCAATCGCCCGGCCGCCAGGCGGCCTGGCCGCGAAAAAACCTCTTCTCCGCCTCTGATTCGGTCGTCGAGCTGCCCGGCTCGGCCGGACACGAGGTGATCTACTCCGAGGCCATCGCCCAGGGCAAGTCGATCCGGGCGATGACCGCCGAGGAGATCTACGACCTGGTCGAGAAGTTCGCCGAGGGGGCCTGGCGAGTGCAGCAGGCCGGGTTCGACTGCGTGGAGCTGCACGGGGCCCACGGCTACCTGATCGCCCAGTTCATGAGCCCCTACGTCAACAAGCGGCACGACCGCTTCGGTGGCAGCTTCTTGAACCGCATGCGGTTCGTGCTGGAGATCGTCAGCCGGATCAGGCACAAGTGCGGCAGCGAGTTTCCCATCGGCCTGCGCTACTCGGGCGAAGAATGGCTGGAAGGGGCCCGGACGCTGGAGGAGAGCGTCCACATTGCCCAACTACTCGAGCGGCACGGCGTGGCGTTTGTGGACATCAGCGCCGGCATCTTCGAGTCGCCCGGCACGGTGATGGATCCGATGTACTATCCGCAGGGCTGGAACACCTACGCGGCCGAGGAGGTCAAGAAGCACGTCAAGATCCCGGTGATCACCAGCCACACGCTCCGCGACCCGGCCTACTGCGAGAAGATCCTGGCCGAGGAGAGGGCCGACATGGTGGGGCTGTCGCGGCAGATGATCGCCGACCCCTATTGGGCCCACAAGGCCTACCAGCGCCAGCCGGAAGAGATCCGCAAGTGCATCTCCTGCCTGGTCGGCTGCTGGCAGGAATCGCTGATGATCCGGCGGCACTGCCGCTGCGCGATCAATCCGGCGGTGGGCGACGAGCGGTTTCTGCACCTCAAGCCGGCCGAGAAGACCTGCAACCTGGCGATTGTCGGCGGCGGGCCCGGCGGGATGGAAGCCGCCCGAATCGCCACCCTCCGCGGCCATCGGGCGACCATCTTCGAGCGCTCCGGCGAGCTGGGCGGGGCGATCCTCTACTGCTGCACGGTGCCGGGCAAGCACAAGATGCGCTGGTACGCCGATTGGCTCCGCCGGCAGATCACGAAGCTCAAGGTCGAAGTCCGCTACTATGCCGCCCCCGGCGTCGACGAGCTGAAACAGTTCGACGCGGTGGTCCTGGCCAGCGGCGGCAGGGTCGCCCGGCCCGACGTGCCCGGCATCGACCTGCCGCTGGTCTGCACGTTCGAGGACGTCTTGCGATGCCGCACCGAGAACTGCGAGTACTTCCCCGAGGGAAAGCAACCCCCGGTCGAGTGCGGCCAGACGGTGCTCGTCTGGGGTGACCACTTCGCCGCGGCCGACACCGCCGAGAAGCTGGGCGTCGACGGGCGGAAGGTCTACGTGGTCACCCAGAACCGCGAGTTCGCCCAGTGGATGGAACCCTGCCACCGCCACGTGATGCTCAAGCGCTTTGCCGGCGGCAACGGCGAGGGGCTCCAGAGCAAGACCTTCGCACAGCCGGTCACGATGATCCCCAACTCCACCGTCGTCGAGATCAGGCCCAACGGCGAAGTCGCGCTGCTGGACCACCAGTTCCGCAAGTCGACCCTCGCGGTCGACAACGTCGTGCTGGCCGCCGTCGAGCCGGACGACGGCCTCTACGAGGAGCTGCTCGCGGCGGGAAAGACCGTGATCAAGATCGGCGACCGCGAGCGGGTGAGGAATCTGCGGGCGGCGGTCAAGGAAGGGGCCAACGCCGGCCTGACGCTGGATGAGAGTCTGACGCTCAACGCGAATCTCAAGATGATCTCGAACTTGCCGACGGAGCTGGAGGTGCCTGCGGTGTGACACGTCCTCTGGTTCCCAAGCTCCAGCTTGGGAACCAATGAAGGCAGCGCAGAGAGACACGCGAACGCCGGTTCCCAAGCTGGAGCTTGGGAACCAGAAAAGCTCAGAAAAGAAAGAGAGGTGCAATCCATGCCACACGATGTCGATAACCGTCGGGAATTCCTCAAGACCGCGAGCGTGTTGTCCGGCTCGGTCCTGCTTGGTGCCCGTGCCGTGCAAGCGGCCGCAGAAGAAACGCAGCAGAAGCTCCACCTGGCGTGCAATCAATACCCTTGGACGGTGTTCTACGGCCGGGAGAACCGCGATTTCAATGCCTCGCTGGATGCGGGGCTGAAAGAGGTCGCCCAGAGCGGGGTCGACGGTTTCGAGCCCCTGGTGACCGGCCCACAGCAGATCGATCAGCTCGCCCCGCTGTTGAAGCAGCACGGCCTCGAGATGCGGTCGCTTTACGTCAACAGCACGCTGCACAATCCGGACGAAGCGGGCAAGAGCATCGAGGGCATCCTAGGCATCGCCGAGAAGGCGAAGCGGCTGGGCACCAGGATCATCGTCACCAACCCCAACCCCGTCCGCTGGGGCGGGCCGGAAGACAAGAACGACGCCCAACTGGAGTCCCAGGCCCAGGCGCTTAACAAGCTGGGAGCCCGCCTGAGGGAGATGGGGCTGCTGCTGGCCTATCACAACCACGACGCCGAACTCCGCCAGGCCGCCCGCGAGTTCCACCACATGATGCTCGGCACGGACCCCGCCAACGTGACACTGTGCCTGGACGCCCATTGGATCTACCGTGGGGCGGGCAACTCGGCCGTGGCCCTGTTCGACGTGCTGAAGCTCTACGGCCGGCGCACGAGCGAGCTGCACCTGCGGCAGTCGGCCGGCAACGTCTGGACCGAGGCCCTCGGCGACGGGGACATCGACTACCCGAGGCTGGCAAAGCAACTGCTGAAGGTCGGGGTGAAGCCGCACCTGGTGATCGAGCAGGCCCCGGAGGGGGGCACACCAAAGACGATCGACGCCGTCGAGTCGCACCGCCGTAGCGGTGCGTACGCCCGGCGAGTGTTTGCCGAAATGGCCGGTTGACGCGTTTTCTGAATGGAGTGGCACGATTCTGGGAGTAAACCGTTTATTGACCCTCAGAAAAGTAATGTCGTTTAGCCGCCGCCGGAACGGCGGCGAACGCTCGGGCCGACGTGCCGTCGGCCGCTAAACGCACACGACTTTACTTTTCTAAGACGCAATAGGCGCCGCGGCCACGCGGCGAAGAGCGCCACGGCAACCCGCGGGTTCTTGCAGCATTACGTGGTTCCCAAGCTGGAGCTTGGGAACCAGAGGAAGCTTGGGGACCAGAGGAAATCACAGGAAGGGAGGAACCATGTACGACATTCAAGCTGCCGTGGTCGGCGCCGGCTTTATCGGCCCGGTACACGTGGAGGCTTTGCGCCGGCTGGGCATCACTGTGACCGGCATTCTTGGCTGTGACCAGGCCGAATCGCAGTCGGCCCGGCAGAAGCTGGGCCTGCCGAAGGCCTACCAGGACCTCAACGAGATCCTGGCGGACAAGACCGTCGACGCGGTGCACCTGGCCGTGCCCAACGTGCTGCACTACGAGTTCGCCAAGAAAACGCTCCAGGCCGGCAAGCACGTGATCTGCGAGAAGCCGCTGGCGATGAACTCTGCCCAGTCGGCGGAGTTGGTGGAGCTGGCCCGGGGGAAGCAGGTTGCCGCGGGGGTCTGCTACAACATCCGCTTCTATCCGTTGAACCTTGAAGCCCGCGATATGGCCACCCGCGGTGACCTAGGCGAAGTCTATGCGATCAATGGCAGCTACGTCCAAGACTGGCTGTTCTATGACACCGATTACAATTGGCGGGTGTTGGCCGACCAGGGGGGCCAGCTCCGCGCGATCGCCGACATCGGCACCCACTGGATGGATTTGGTGCTTTCGATCACCGGCCTGGAGGTCGAGGCGGTGATGGCCGATCTCACGACGGTGCACGAAGTCCGCAATCGCCCCAAGGGAGAGGTCGAGACCTTCACCGGCAAGATGGCCAAGAAGGCCCAGACCGAGCCGGTCCAGATCACCACCGAGGACTACGGCTGCGTGATGTTCCGTTTTCGGGGCGGCGCCCGCGGGAGCCTCTACGTCTCGCAGGTCACCGCGGGCAGGAAGAACTGCCTCCGCTACGAGATTTCGGCATCGAAGCGGGCGTTGGCCTGGAACAGCGAGTCGCCCAACGAACTCTGGATCGGCCGGCGGGACGGACCGAATCAGTGCCTCTTGCGCGATCCGGCCCTGGTCGCCGAGATGCCCCGCAGCTACATCAACTATCCCGGGGGGCACAACGAGGGCTTTCCCGACGCCTTCAAACAGTGCTTTCGCGCGTTTTACCAGTACATCGCGGCGGGCGATTTCGGCGCCGCGCCGATGTATCCCACTTTTGCCGAGGGACACCGCGAGGTGGTCCTCTGCGAGGCCATTTTGAAAAGCCACCGGCAGCAGGGGTGGGTCACACTGTAGAGCAGGTACGTCGGGTGGCCGGGGTCGAGCGCCAGCGAGCCCCCGGAAAGCCAAGGTCTGGGGGCTCACCTCGTTCGACCCCAGCCACCCGTCGCTGTAGAGGAGGTGCGATCATGCGTTGCCTTGCAGTAGTCACGGTTGCCTTGCAGTCGGCCTGCTTGTTCGCAGCCGCCACGGCCAGAGGCGAGGAGCCTGAGACCTGGAAGGTGACGGCGGAACTGGCCCGGAAGATCGAGGACGCCGCACCCGAGAAGGCCCCGGCCACCCCGGCGCGGCCCCGCAAGGTGCTGGTCTACGGCCGCGTGCCGACACACCCCGAGTCGGTGGTCTGCTGCTTCAAGGCGATGGAGATCCTTGGCCGCAAGAGCGGGGCCTTCCGGACGGTCCTCAGCGGCGATCCCGAGGTCTTCGCGCCCGACAACCTCCAGCAGTTCGACGCCGTGGTGATGAACAACACCCACGAGCAGCGTCCCCTGTTGCCGCGCGACTTTGATCAACTCAGCGCCGAGCAGCAGAAGGCCGCCGCCCAACGGGAAGAGGCCTTCAAGAAGAGCCTGCTGAGTTTCGTGGCCGGCGGCAAGGGGATCGTGGGCATTCACGGCGCCGTGGCCGGGGGCGTCCGCTGGCCGGAGTACCTTGAGCTGCTCGGCGGCAGCTACAGCAGCCACATCACCGACTCCGTGTGGGTCAAGCTCGATGAGCCCGATCACCCGCTCTGCGCCCCTTTCAACGGCAAGCCGTTTGAAATCAACGATGAGATCTACTTCTTCGGTGCGCCCCACCAACCGGAGAGGCTGCGGATCCTGATGAGCCTCGATCTGGCCAAGACACCCGATCCGAAGAAGCGCGACGACAAGAACTACGCGGTCAGTTGGGTCCGCGGCTACGGCAAGGGCCGGGTCTTTTACTGCTCGCTGGGCCACGTGGCCGCCGCCTACTGCAACCCGCTGGTGCTCCGCCACTACCTGGCCGGCGTCCAGTTCGCCGTCGGCGACCTGAACGCCCAAGCCCAGCCGAGATGACTTTCTGTTTGTAGTGACCGCATTCATGCGGTCGGCCGGTAGGGAGACCCGATGAATCGGGTCACTACGAACTTGTTCTTGGTCGCGGTCCTGCAAGAGACGCAGCGAAACGATCCCCTTGCGAACCCCAGAGGAGGAAAACATGCCTGAGAAGAAAACACTTCGCCGGCGCGGGTTTTTGAAACGCGCCGCCGCCGTGGCCGCGGGGACGATCGGTTTGCCCTACGTGATACCGTCTTCCGCACTAGGCGGCGCGGCGCAGCCTCCGCCCAGCGAGCGGATCGGCCTGGCGTTTATCGGCCCCGGAGGGCGAGGCGCACAGCTCGTCTCGGAGTTTGCCGAAAGACCCGACGTCGAGTCCCTGGCCGTCAGTGACGTCCGGCGCGATCAGCGGGAACGGATCAAGAAGGAAGTGGAGAAGCTGGCCGGCCAGCAGCGGTCGCGCGGCACCTATCGGGCCTGCCAGACCTACCGCGACTTCCGTGATGTCCTCGCCCGCGACGACGTCGACGGCGTGGTGATCGCCGCCCCCGAGCACTGGCGGGCCATCATGTGCACCATGGCCGCCAAGGCCGGCAAAGACGTGTTCACCGAAAAACCCTTCGCGCTGACCATCAAGGAAGGCCAAGCGATGGTCGAGACGATCCGCCGCTTCGGGCGGGTCTTCCAGCACGGCACCCAGCGCCGCAGCAACAACGAACAGAAGCTCCGCGATTCCTGCGAGCTGGTGCGCAGCGGCCGGATCGGCAAGGTCACCCACGCCGAGGTCAGCGTCGGGCCGGCGCCCCGCTCGGACTTCCCCGATTACACCGCCCAGCGGACGCCGCCGAACCGGGAGGAGTTCGACTGGGACCTCTGGCTGGGGCCGGCCCCTTGGCGGCCCTATCCCGGCACGCCCGGGATCCAGGGCTGGCAAGGGCGGCGCGATTTCGGCCTGGGCTCGATCGGCAACTGGGGTTCCCACACCCTGGACATGGCCCAGTGGGCGCTGGATAAAGACGCCGAGGGCCCGGTGGAGATCATCCCGCCCAACCGTGACGAGCCCCGCCTGACCATCGTTTACGCCGACGGGGTGAAGATCTTCTGCCCGCGGACGCCCGACGACTCGGCCAACTGCGCGGTCTTCGGCACCGAGGGGCAGAAGATCATCTTCGCCAGCCCGAAGATCGAAGAGAAGTACGACCGCACCCCGCTGGGCCCCGGCGACGTCCGCCTCTATCGGCCCGATCGCAACGACCACAACGGCAACTGGCTGAGCTGCATCCGGAACCGCAAGCCGACCATCTGCAACGAGGAGGTCGGCTACCGCTCCGGCTCGCTGGTGGCGCTGATCGCCATCTGCGATTGGCTGGGGCGTCCGCTAAAGTACGACCCCGTCAAAGCGGAATTCCCCGGCGACGACGAGGCCAACCAACTGTTGGACACGCCCAAGCGGGCCCCCTGGCGGGTCTATTGAAGAATTGAAAGGAGATGCAGCGATGCGCGTCTTACAGAATATCCGACTTCTCGCCCGCACTTCTCGCCAACACCCAGCATTGGATCACAGTGTGCCACTGCTTCGCAGAAGCAGTGCGGGGCAGAGCCCCTCATCACTGCTTGCCTTACGCCAAGCAGTGGCACACTGTATTGAGAAATGCCGGCTGGGCCCGGTAACGCTGATGCTGGTGGCCGTGCTCTCCTCTCTCGCCCTGGCCGAAGACACGGCCACCGAGCGGCTGGTCGAGGAGTTGACCGGTCGGGCCGAGCCCGTCGAGCGGACGCCGAAAGAACTGGAGGCTGCCTACCTCCAGGCCGTCGAGAAGCTGATTTCCGCCGCCGAGTGGCCGGGCATGAAGGGCTCGCCGAAGCTCCTGCTGGAAGAGGTCGTCGAGTATGCCGGCAGACCCGGCGCGGAGCCGCAGCGGGCGGCGATGGTGCGGGCGATGCTCGCCTACCTGGCCCGAACCGACCAGGTGAACCAACGAATCTTCCTCCTCAGGCAGTGCGCACTGGTCGGCCGCGGAGAATCCGTCGCCGCCTTGGCCGGACTGCTGAAAGACGACAATCCGGCCGTCCGGCAGTACGCCCTGCACGCCCTGGAGAGAAATCCTTCGCCCGAGGCCGGCCAGGCCGTGCTGGCGAGCTTGGACAAGGCCGAGCCGGCCGACTGGCGGGTGGCGGTGATCAACGCCCTGGGCAGCCGCCGGGAGAAGGCGGCCGTCGGGGCGCTGGCCAAGCTCCTCGATCCGCAGGACGAGAACGCGGCCGAGGCGGCGATCATGGCGATGGGGAACATCGCCACGCCCGAGGCGGCCCAGGCGCTGGCCGCGGCGGCGAAGCTCCCCGAGAAGCTCCGTCCGGTGGTGGCCAGGGCGAGGCTGCTTTGTGCCGAGCGACTGCTCGCCCGGGGCGAGAAGGACGCCGCCCACGCGCTCTACCAGGACGTGTACGCCCGGGACAAGGACCCGCTGCTGCGGGTGGCCGCGCTGCGTGGCCTGGTGTTGAGCAGGCCGGCGGAGGCCCTGCCGCTGGTGCTCGATGCGCTGCGGAGCGACCAGCCCCGCGTGCAGGCCCAGGCCGCCCGACTGACGCTCGACCTGCCCGGCCCGGAGGTGACCAAGGCCTTGCGGGAGGCCCTGCCGAAACTGCCCCGGTTGGCCCAGGCGCGGCTCCTGGAGGCACTGGCAGAGCGGGAGAAGAAATGACCCTCGATTTGGAGAACCTGACGATGAAGAGCTTCTTGTGCGGCATGTGTGCGGTGACGGTGGTGGGGCTGGCGGCGGCTGCCTGCCCAGCGGGGCAACCTGCTGCCAAAGTGGCGTTCCAGCGGACCCAGCTCGACAAGCTGTTTCGCAGCGAGGGGGTGGCGGTGGGCGATTTCAACGGCGACGGCAAGCTCGACATCGCCGCCGGCAGCGTCTACTACGCCGCCCCCGATTGGAAGATGCACTCCATCCTGGAGAAACCCAACGCCTTCAGCATCGAAGCCTACAGCGACGCCTTCTTCACGTTCGCCGAGGACGTGAACCGCGACGGGCGGACCGACGTGATGACCATCGGCATGCCGGGTGGCCCGACGTGGTGGTTTGAGAATCCGGGCGCAGCCGGCGGCCCCTGGAAGCAGCACGTGGCCCTGAGCGTCACCAACAGCGAAAGCCCGGCCTGGATGGACGTCTACGGCGACGGCCGCCGGGAGCTGGTCTGCGGCTACTCGCCCGACCCGAAAAACCCCGGCAGCCCCCAGCGGCGGATGGCCCTGGTCGGACCCGGAAAGGCCCCGCAGGCTCCCTGGCCGATCTATACGTTTTCCGCGGCGAATTGCCCGGGCAGCGCAATGTATGCACACGGGTTGGGCGTGGGCGACATCAACGGCGACGGCCGCAAGGACGTGGTGATCAAGGAGGGTTGGTGGGAAAACCCCGGAGACAACCGCCCGGAGTGGACCTTCCATCCGGCCAACCTCGGCGAAGACGCCGCCCAGATGATCGTCTACGATTTCGACGGCGACGGCGACAACGACGTGCTGAGCAGCAGCGCCCACCGCTACGGCATCTGGTGGCACGAGCAGACGCCCGACGGCTGGAAGACCCACGAGATCGACAAGAGCTTCTCGCAGACGCACGCCGTCTGCCTGGCGGACATCAACGGCGACGGCCTGCCCGACTTCGTCACCGGCAAGCGCTTCTGGGCGCACATGGGCAGGGACCCGGGCGAGAGGGAGCCGGCCCTGCTGGTCTGGTTCGAGCTGGCCCGCAAAGACGGCCGCCCAGTGTGGACCAAACACGTGATCGACGACGACAGCGGGGTAGGCACGCAGTTCGAGGTGGCCGACGTGGACCGCGACGGACTGCTGGACGTGGTCATCTCGAACAAGAAGGGCGTCTACTACTTCCGGCAGACGCGGAAGTAGCAGAGCGGGTAGCATTAGTTTCTGTTGCGGGAGGTCGCGCCGCGGCGTGTATCGCGTTTAGCCCGGATTATTCATTGACCGGGAAAGCCGCCGCAGTGTGCCACTGCTTCGTCAGAAGCAGTGCCGTCCGTAACGGCCGTGCACTGCTTGCCTTGCGGCAAGCAGTGGCACACCGCCATGAATAATCCGGGTTTAGCCGCGGCGGCTAAACGCACTTCTGGTCAACCACTTCCCGCACACAAAACGGGGCGGCCCCGGCACGCGCCGGAACCGCCCCAACCGGGAGCCGCAGTGGGGAACTGCAGCGGGTGGTTACAGCCTATCGGAGTTTTGCTTTTCCTCGGGGGCAGTGCCGGCTCGAGAACGCCTTTCGCGGAGCTCCTCGATCGACTTGCGGAGCTGGTCGATCCGTTTACTCATCTCCTCCAGCCGCTTCTCCAGGCGGCCTTCCGGCGGCGAGGGAATCGCCCGTTCCCAGTCGGGGGCAAAGTCGAAGCGGAAGACGCGGCCTTCCGGGCCGCCCGCCGCGCGGCCGAGCATCCGCTCGACGTGCGGGCGGATGTTCTCGGGGAGCTTGTCCAGTTGCTCTTCGGTCACTTCCCACTTCTGGTCGCCCTGATTGACCGTGATCTTGGCCGGCTGATCGCCTTGCTTGCTGATGCCGATGCTCATGTTGCCGGGCAGGGGGGGACGGGCCTCCGGCGGCAGGATCGCCCCCGGGCCGAAGAACCGCCACTGCATCGGGCCCTTCAAGGCCTCACCGGATTTCAACTGCTCGAGATATTGCTCCAGCGCCCGCTTCGTGGCCTCGTCGAAGCTGGCCCCCGGTCGATGCAGTCCTTCCATCCACTTCTTGAAGGCCTCGTGCGGGGTGACACCGGGAGGCGCCACCTCGGGCTGCTTGGCGGGCACGACCTTGATCTCCATCCGCTTCCCGCCGCGGATCAGCTCCAGCGAGAGTTCCTTGTCCCTGGCTGCCCCGACGGCGTCGATCAGATCTGGCACACTTTTCAGCGGCTTGTCACCCGCCTTCACCAGCACGTCGTACTGCTTGATCTCCGCCTTGGCGGCCGGGCTGTCGGGCACCACTTGCTCGACGACCACGCCTAGATCTTCGGGAAGGCCCAGTTGGGCACGCAGCGCGGCGGGGGCCGGAGAGCAACCCAACCCCAGCCAATACCCGGAACGCACGACCGGCTGCGAGGGCGCCTCGATCATCTGCACCAGGTGAGGCTGCACGAGTCCCTCGCCGTTGGTCTGCACCTGGACCTGCACGGCACCGGCGGGACCCTCCTGCCTGTGCACATAGACCCTCACAGGGGCTTGTTGGTCGGGGGCCTTGATCGCTTCTGCTTGGACCTCGACGCGGACCGGGCCCTTCAACTCAGGGTCCTCTTTCGCGTCGTCCGCTCTGGCCAGTGGGGCCCACAGCAGCAACAGCGCCGTGCTGCTGATCCAAAAACTCTTCGACATGTCTCGCTCCTTTCCGGTGAAATGGCGACGGAAACGTCTCGATTCGTACCTAAACCCAAATCGACTACAGGGTCGGGTTGCCGACGTAGTGGAGGTCAACTTCGTCGACCGGCACGACCAGCCGGCGGCCGTCTTGCATCCTCCACGGCAGCAACTTCCGCCGCTGTTCCACCCGCAGTCCCGCCTTCTGCAGTTGCTCCAACAATTCGGGCGACATCGGGGCGGGAAGGCTCTCCAGCCAGCCCTCGCCGAGCTGGTCACGCTCCACGACCGGGAGCCGGATGGTTTGCCCTTCCCCTTCCGGCCCCGCCGCGCCGGGCAGCTCCACGAACAAGAACTTCGGCGGAGCCGATTCCGGTTTCCCGGCCGAGTCAGGTGGCCGATCTTCTCTCGGCCCCGCTTCGCGCACCGGCGCCTCCATCCCACGCTGATCGACCAGTGCATCGCCCCCAGGGCCGCCGCCCGGGGGCCCCGGGTTGCGGATGCCCTGCACCAGCCCGACGAGAACCACCGCCACCATGAAGCTGCCCGCCATCGCCAGCAAGGTGCCGGCCGGCCCGCCGAGCCGGAACCACCTTGCGGGGCGGCTTGGGGGCGGTTCCGCGGAAGACTCGCCGGCGAGCGTGCCAAACACGTGCCTCCAGGACTGGGCCTCCAGGAAGGCCAGCGCGCAGCGCCGCCAGCCACCCGGCTCGTCGTCCAGCCGGGAGAGCAGCTCGCGGCGTGCCGCTTCGCTGAGCTCCCCGTCGGCCAACAGGTCGAACCTGTGCTCATCGCTCGTAGGGGTGTTCTGGTCGATGGGGTTCATGGGGATGCTCCCACGACTTGGAGTACGGCCAACTCCGCTCGCAAACGCTTGCGGGCGCGGTGCAGTCGCGCCTCAACGGCACTCTGGCTGATTCCCAGATGCTCGGCCAAGTCGCGATAGCTCCAGTCTTCGGTGTATTTCAACAAGAGGATCTCGGCGTCGCGCCGGGGCAGCCGCGCCAGGGCGCTGCGGACATGACCGCGCCGCTCTTCGGCCAGGAGCCACTCCAGCGGGTCCAACTCGCGGCAGTCTTGCCCGCTTGGCCGATAACGCCTGGCGTAGCGGTCGGTCAGCTTCCGCCGGCGGCCTTGCTTGCGGCGGTACAACAGCGCCTGGGTCACCGCCAGCCGATACAGCCACGGGGCCACCTTGGCCGGGTCGGCCAGCGGCGCGCGGCCTGCGACCGCCGCCAGCGAAACCTCCTGCATCACCTCGTCGACCGCTTGCGGCTCGCCCAGTCGGGCGCGAACCACCGTCCGCAGCCAGCGATCGTGCTCCGCCAGCGCGGCCTGCCAGTCGATCTGGGGCCCGGTACGGCCCTGAGGCTGTCGGCGACGATTGGGCTGCGTCATATCCACAAGTATTGTTTCCGCGGGGGGTGGAATCTTGTGCCAGATTCCGCGGCACCGGCAGACACCACCCCCGGAAGCCGGGGTGGCAACCGTAAGCCGTTATCCGCCAAATAGTTACGCCCGCCAGACAGCGGCGCCGCTTTCTGTTTCTACGGCGGCCGCCTACAATCGGGTCGCACTGCTGGAGAAAACACCACGGAGTTACCATGTAGTTAAAGACAAAGGGCCAGTTGCCTCACAACGGGAGAGGCGGTAGGAAAGTTCAGGTTCGTTCAACGAACTTTTCCCAA
>Ga0315277_10003269_pt1 | contig 22037 bp, 20 predicted proteins | sample YL17G05_15_MG_FD_203695 | JGI IMG/M metagenome (GOLD analysis project Ga0315277, IMG submission 203695) | Sediment microbial communities from Yellowstone Lake, YNP, Wyoming, USA - YL17G05_15 | ecosystem: Environmental > Aquatic > Freshwater > Lake > Sediment | place: USA: Wyoming | collected...
GAGATCCGAGAGTGGCGAAAGGCGAATAAGCTGACCCAAGGCGAACTGGCAAAGTTGCTTGGTGTGGGTGGAGTGACTATTAGCCGCTACGAAAATGGGGCACTTCAGGACCCCTCACATGAAAAGCTCTTGAGGCTGGCAATGAATCCATCCAACCTCCTACAGCTGGCAGAGGAGTCCGAAGGCGTGTTCACCGAGTCCAAGAAAAGAAGATTGATCGAAGGCCTGGAGCAAGTCCAGGCGGGAGGCAACTCTATCGATTCAACAATCATGGTCAGTCTTGGTAACTACGAGCCAAATGAGTACAGCGGCTACAGAAAGCTGGACCTCGAGAAACTATACAGTGCCATCCTCTTCTTCTGTAAAGAAGGCGTGTTGAAGACGAAGCTCAACAAGCTGCTATTCTATGCTGATTTTAAGCATTACAAGGGGTATGCGATTTCTATTACTGGCGCCCGATATGCGCATATACCTTTCGGTCCTGCCCCGGACAATTATGAGATCTACTACGGGGCTCTATCCTCGCAGAAGGCTATAGAGTTCATAGAGGAAATATATCCAGCCAAACGCGGAGGCGAGCCTGTCGTCGGTGAGATTATCACAGCTGTGAAGAAGCCTAACTTGAGTCTGTTTGCTGCTAGTGAACTTCGCATCATGGCTTCCGTACAGGAGGATTTCGAGAAATACGGTGCGAGAGAGATAACAGACTTTTCACATAAAGAGGTAGGCTATCAGGAAACAGAAGATGGCGGCACCATTTCATACGACTATGCCAAGAAATTGAATTACTAGCCGGTTTCTGAGCGAGTTTTGCTTCAACTATACAGGTTAGTTTTACGATGAACTGGGTGTTGCGTTCCCGGAATATGCTTGGGCAGAAGGCAATGGATTCGATCTTACTGGGATAGTCTCCAGCGCCTCCTCTGTATCTCTGCTAATCTCTAAGTGCCCCCAATCTCCAGCCTCTATCTAACCATTTAACCATCAACTATCAACTATCCCTGGTCCCTAGCCCTGCCCTATGTCCCTTGAACCTTGGCATTTGGAATTTGTTTGTCATTTGGCCTTTGGCATTTGAATTTCGTTTGTCATCTTCACTCCGCGAAGAAGTGACAAATTCCCCTTGTTCGAATAAAGAATTCATGCTAATTTCTCCTTGGAACTCGTGTGCTACCCTGACGAATTAAGTCCCGTGGGTGAGGTTTCTCAAAACGTGACTGCAAACCAAACACAGATTAAAAGGAAGCGCGGTGGCCAGAAAGGCAACCGGAATGCCCGCAAACATGGCTTCTATTCCGGTACCCTTAGCCCTGCCGAAACATCCCAACTGTGGTACATTACCAATCTGGAAGGCGTTGATCCTGAAATAGCGCTCATTCGCGTCAAGCTACAATCTTCCCTTCAGCACGACCCTGGTAACCGCCGCGTAATCAGAGAAGCCTCCGGATTACTCGTAAAATGGTACTCTGCAAATTACCGGTTGGACCCGACCGATCGCAGCTACCTGAAAACTGTTGTCGAGAATCTTTTGGAAATTGTCTCCCTGCGTCAGTCCGTCAACTCTCAGGCCTCGCAAATATAAAAGGCAAATCGACGAAACGAATCGTACGTACTTTAACAACTGAATCTTCCGGAGGTAATCGCCTTACGTATGAAAAAGGCCCGCTGAACTCCCGAAAAAACAGCCATTTTTACAAAACGAATCATCTCGCCTTCCCTCATTCTCTTCCCCCCATCCATCGCAACCCTACACCCCGAACCTGCCCTTCGGCGGTGAAGAATCCGAGAGCACCATACGGGTCAGACCTGCTACAAATCAGGTATTATGCCCCCAGAATACCGTACTTGAGTCCCAGGGCATCTCGTAGGTTGCCTTCAATTCTTTTCATATCCGGCAGGGGCATTGTTCCAAGCTCCTTGGCTATCATGCCCTGCTTTATCGTCCTTACGATTCCTGTTGCAACGGAGGGAAAAAGCAGCCCAGCCTCCTGCCAATCGCTGATAAGGTGGTCGCCCACTAATATCCGGTCAGTCCTGCTGGTGATTGCCGCAATTATAGCCTCCTGACGGCTTTGATGGTAAGCGTCTGAGCTTACTATGACTGCTGGACGCTGCCTCTCCCCAGTTTCATCGGAGAAGATAAACCTGACAAGGACTACATCTCCGCGTTTATACCCGGTCATAAGCTGCATCCTTTTCATTATCCCAGACTTCGGCAAGAACCGGGTCAGCTTTTGCAGACAACTTCAAAAAAGCCTCTACATTTGCAATCTCCTCTCCCGGACGGGGCACCTTATCTATGTCTTCTTTACGAAATCGGCGATGACGTTCCTTACCAATCCGAAAAGCTGGCAGCCTGCCTTCCTTGGTCAGTTTGTAGATAGTCCTTCTAGATACACATAGGTATTCAGCAGCCTCCTCAACTGTAAACCATTCTTTAGTGATTACCATCAGCACACCTCCGCACAATCTCTTGTTCGTGCCTGATGCCATTCTAGCACATGAGTGCAGATAAAAGCAATACTACATATTCCTGACTTTCGTGCAATCTCCTTGAAGCCGAAACCGCTAGCGTCCCGTGAGAATAGTCGAGACATTGCTTTTCGTTGCCGGGAGATACCTCCTCTGCGACCAGAACGGGTGAGAGATTCAAGCGACACGGGCAGAGCCGGGCTACCGAGCGAGTGAACACTCTTCCCAAACTACGGACGTTGTGGTACAATAAGAGTGACTGGGCGGCGGTCTGGTGAGGCAAGGGCCGGGTTTCCCACAGCAAATTAGCAGAGCCATAGATTCCGGGCAACAACTTCACGAGGTCTTCCTCAGAAAAAAGAGAAATAACAATGGTTAAAGGAAGAAGCATCAACGTGGACGGTGATGAGATATTGGCTGAAGGCTCGCTCGGAGACGAAGCCGAAGTTGAAGATGTCAGCCCCATAGTCGAGGAAGTTGATGAGAAAGAAGAAGGCGAAGAAATAGTCGCTGAGGAGACTGATGAGAGCAAACCCCCGGGAGCACCAGGGGACTACGAGGTAATTGACGACTCAATTCGTATGTATCTTCAGGAACTCGGCAGGGTGCCGCTGCTTAAAGCTCACGAAGAAAAGGTACTATGCCGGAAGATGGAGCTGGGTAGATACGTAGAAAGGCTCAAGGTTGACCACTTCAGGAAATACCAGAAATTCCCTTTACCCGTTGACATAGTTATTCACGTAGTTTCTCAATTATCCAGGGGATATCCCGTTGCTCGGATTGTCGAAGAGCATATTGGTATGGAACGCTCCAGCAATGTGGTAGAGACGATCAAGAATCCTGAATTTCGCTCCGCCATCGACGTTGTCATAGATCCATCGCTAGTAGCTGCGATCGCTAAGGGGATAGATAAAGAGATTACTACGGCCGAAGAAGCTATAGTAAATCTTTCCATAAACAGTCAACTTTTGCCCCAACAATTGCTAGAGCTCCTCGCTATAGCCAAGCCTTCAGGGCAGAAACTGAAGGCCCTCCTGACTAACAAGATGTTCTTGTCTCAACTCGACTCTCATAGCGGTGAGTTCAAGGCTTACTTTGAAAAGGTGGGGACCGAAGCAGAAGTATCAGAAAGGCACCTCACTGAAGCAAACCTGCGCCTGGTGGTTAGTATAGCTAAGAAGCATATTGCACGTGGCATGCCCTTCCTGGATCTTATCCAGGAGGGGAATATTGGCCTCATGCGAGCTATAGAGAAGTTTCAGTATAGAAGAGGCTACAAGTTCAGTACCTATGCCACCTGGTGGATCAGACAGGGTATCACTCGATCTATAGCTGACCAATCCCGTACCATCCGCGTTCCGGTACACATGGTAGAAGCAATTAACAAGATATTGCGCACAATGCGGCAGTTAGTTCAAGAAATTGGACACGAGCCAAGTTATGAAGAAATTGGCGGCCGTCTGGATATGTCGCCAAAAAGAGTAGAAGAAGTCATGGCTGTGTTTTTCCGTCAGCCAATATCGCTGGACATGCCCATTGGCGAAGATGCTGATAGCCGTCTAGGCGACCTCGTTGAGGATCGCGGCAGTCTAGCACCGGCTGAAGCCACTTCACAGCAGCTACTCAAAGAACAAATAGATAGAGTGCTTGATGAACTTACCGAACGAGAAAAAAAAGTGCTCCAGCTTAGGTTTGGCCTTCAAGACGGACGTGCTCGAACACTGGAGGAGGTGGGTAAAGAATTCAGTGTAACCCGGGAAAGAATACGACAGATTGAAGGCAAGGCTCTGCGCAAGTTACGTCATCCTTCCCACAGCCGAAAGCTCAAGGGCTATCTGGAGTGATCTCATCTCAATGGCATGTCAAGCGTGGTATCCATCTTTTTAGGCAACTTGCCTTTTTGTCCACAACAAGAGTATACGGCAATTCCAGGGACACCATCCTTCACAAAGTGAAGGACAAATCAGGTATTGTGTCCCCGGAATAATCAAATGCACCCACTGGTTGGCTTATGGTATATTTGAAAGGGAGAAAAAGCTCCATCTTGATCTCTCCAACAATGCTGGAGGATACCAGACAACCATGAAGACCATTATTGTGCGTCCAGGCGATCCTGAACGTGATTTTGGCCAGCTCGCCGCCTGGTTTTCAATCCTGGAAGGTGAGCCAAATTCAGAATCTGGCCTCAAGGAGTACTTTGATAAGGAGCGGGAAAGAACCATCCAGAGAGTGGCTGAAGATGAGCAAGGACAGCTTCTGGGTTTCTACTGGATCCATCGCAGAGGGTCCATGACGGGCCAGCTGTCCCTTTACCTGTTCGTGAGACCGGAGCAGCGCGGGCAAGGGATAGGTTGCCGGCTGTATGAGGATCTAGCGCACGCCGCTGAGACGGCGCGGGCGAAAAGCTTACGGGTAAGCATCTGGGATGATTGCCCGGAAGGCCGGACATTCGCTGAACATCGCGGTTTTATCGAGCAGTCACGGCAGATTATCCTGGAGCTAAACCTGGATACTTTCGATGATCGTCCGTATGAGGCGACCATTGCCCGGCTCAAAAGCGACGGATTTCACTTCACCTCGATGGAGGAATTGGGAGACACCGAAGACGCACAGCACAAGCTGTATGTCCTTAATGACGCAACAGCCAGGGCTGTCCTGGGCTCGGATGGCGAATCTTCCTGGGATTCGTTTGAGGATTTTCGGAGAAGCGTATGCCAGTCGGATTGGTACAAACCCGGCGGGCAGTTGGTGGCCATTGACACCGCCAGCGGCATATGGGCGGCGATGTGCGCCATCACCCGCTTTGACGGGGCTGACCACGCCTACACCCTCTTTATCGGAGTGGAGTCGCCCTACCGAGGGCGCAAGCTGGGGCAGGCAGTGCAGGTGGTGGCGCTGCACTATGCACGGGACGTGCTGAAGGCGCACTTGGTACGAAACATCTGCAATAGTAAGAATCTACCGGTGCTCGCCCTTAACCGCAAACTGGGTTATGCACGGGTACGGGGAACCTGTTTGATGCAGAAGATGCTCAAATGAAGTGCAGGCGCCCAGTATGGAAGAAGGCTGAATGCGTGAATTGCGGCACGTGACAGAGGCAAATTAGCGAGAGGAGAAGATAGCGCGGATGCAATATAGAAGGCTTGGCAGGCTGGACTGGCGTGCATCGGTACTGGGCTTCGGTACGATGCGATTGCCACTTGCCGACAAAGAAACAGGAAAGGTGGATGAAGCCGAGTCGACAAGGATGATGCGTTACGCCATAGACCACGGCGTCAGCTATATCGACACTGCCTACCCCTACCATGAAGGGCAGAGTGAAGGAATAGTGGGCAATGCACTCAAGGATGGATATCGTGAGAAAGTGAAGGTGGCAACGAAACTCCCGGCGTGGAAGGTGGAAGATGCAGAGGGTTTTGACCGCTACCTCAATGAGCAACTTGAACGTCTGCAGATGGAGAAGGTTGATTTCTACCTTCTTCACGGGCTGAATAGCAAGACCTGGCCCAAGGTGCGGGACCTGGGAGTGATACGCTGGGCTGAGGGAGCGATGGCTGACGGGCGCTTCGACCACCTGGGATTTTCTTTCCACGATAACTTCGAGACTTTCAAGCAGATTGTGGATGGTTACGACAACTGGACTTCAGCCCAGGTGCAGTACAACTATATGGACGTGGACTATCAGGCCGGCCGCCCCGGCGTGGAGTATGCGGCCAGCAAGGGACTGGCGGTTGTGGTCATGGAGCCGATACGCGGGGGACAACTTGCCAGGCCGCGGGGGCCGGTGGCCGAAGTTTGGAAGAGCGCAGCCCGGAAGCGCAGCCCGGCTGCCTGGGCACTGCTGTGGGTCTGGAACCAGCCGGAGGTCTCGGTGGTTCTCAGCGGTATGAGTACCATGGAGCAGGTCGTGGAAAACGTTGCCCTCGCTGATAGCGCCAGGCCGGGTATCCTCAGCCCGGAGGAACTGGCACTGATCGACCGGGCGCGGGAAGCCTATAAGGGGCTGGCCCCTATTCCCTGCACCAACTGTAGATATTGCATGCCCTGTTCCAGCGGTGTGGAAATCCCAACCATCTTCCAGATGTATAACGACGCGATGATATACGAGGACCCCCGGGAGGCCCGCTGGCTCTACGGCCGACTCAAGGAGGAACAGCGTGCCGACCAGTGCACCAGGTGCGCGGAGTGTACGGATGCCTGTCCTCAGGGAATAGACATCCCCGGGTGGCTGGAGAAAGTAGATACATTTCTAGCACCGAAGAAAGAATCCGAAAGCTAGTTTGAATTCACGCTGGAAGCAGTCTGTATCTTTCTTTGGTGCCGGGCAAACCAGGAATGTAGAAGTAGCCGGAAGCGAGTTACAGGGGCACCATCCTTCACAAGGTGAAGGACAAATGAGCTATTATGCCCCCGGAATACCCGGTACATTATCTAATGGCAAGGTCGTCGAGGCGTGATGTAGCCGGTAAATGTGATTGTCCACGCCAGTCTTGTCCTCGTGCTTTACAAGCGATATAATCTGTCACACCGGCGATGAAAAACCAGGCTCCCTATTGCTGCAGAACAGTGTGTTTCTATTATTGAGAGGAAGGGCGAATGTCGGACTTAAAGACTGATTTCCTGTGCACTGTAACCACATATGTTGACTGGCGACAAGTCGTAGATTTGGGAGCGACACCGCATGGCAAACGGCAAATCGTATACATAACAGGCGGTACATTCGAAGGCCCCAGAATCAAAGGAGATGTGCTTCCGGGAGGAGGCGACTGGTTTGTTCGCCGCGCCGACCAGATGGTGGAAGTGGATGTTCGCTTTGTCTTATGCACCGATGACAATCACCTGATATATTGCCGTCTGAGAGGTATTAACGAGATGACTGCCGAGGTTGCCATCAAGGCAATCAGAGGTGAATCTATCGATTCATCGAAATACTACTTTCGAGTTACAGCGATAATGGAAACCGAATCCAAGAAATATGACTGGGCGAATCGTATTGTGACAGTCGGAGTGGGGAACTTGATGCCAGTGGGTGTCCAGTACAAGATCTACACGGTCATATAAATACGGGGCATGTGTGTGCCAGGAGTTTTAACCGTCATGGCGTGTGGAGTTTTGCATTTGTCTGCCGAATTGTGATTACACTGCTCTGACTCTCGGCGAATTCAGCTACACCATACCGACAATTAACCCCGCATTACCTTTCCCGATAAAAGAGAAGCCCGCTTGAGCTCAATTGCCTTACCGGTATCCATAAATGGTTAGCTGCATAAATGCTAGCGGTTTTGTCATTATACAATCAACACCGCTAGGGTGAGTAGCCCTGGCCTGACAGTCTCTCTTCAGAAGAGAGACTGTTTCTTCTTGAACTGATTTCACCCTCACCTCAATCCTCTCCCGCTCGCCTGCTGGAGTCACTCGCCTGCCGGGAGCCGTGCGGCGAGCAGGTACGGCAAGCAGGTCGAGGGCGAGGAATTCTGTGAGAGATTATGCAGTTGACTATAGTCACGCTGGCAGGCAAGCGAACCCAAAAGAGTTATAATCAGGTGTTTCACGCAGACTATGGAAAGTCCGTCAGGAACAGCCAAAAGCCCATTGCGGAATGTCCTTCACCGATTTGAGCCTGAGATATGGACTATCACTGTGATTCAGTTTTTCACAGTAATCGGTTTCTCCATCTGCATGCCGTTTCTGTCTCTATATTTCTATCAGCAGAGACATCTTCCCATGACCCTGGTCGGAATCATCCTCCTGGCTGCCGGGCTTTGCTCGGCTATCAGCCAGGCGCTGGGAGGAGCGCTTTCAGACAGATTCGGCCGGCGCCCGGTTCTACTTGTGGCTGCTTCAGTAAGTATATTCTTATATTCAGGACTGGCTGTTCTTATTGGAATCTCAGCGCCAGTGTGGGCGATTACAATTGCCTATATTGCCGGTAGGTCAATGCTCACTATAACACGCCCTGTTATCTCAGCCATGGTGGCAGATTTTACCTCGAAAGGGACGCTGACAGAAGCATATGGAATCCTGCGTATAGGGGCTAACATGGGCTGGGCGGCTGGCCCTGCCATAGGCGGATATTTGGCCACTTTTTTGCCCTATGGCTGGCTCTTTGGGGTTCCGGTTTTGACCTGCGGCATCGTTTCGCTCATTGTATTTTTCTTTGTCCATGAGTCCTCACGCAGAACGAATAGAAGGGTAGGCTTTCGGAGCATACTCCCCCCTGCTGGCGACCGGGCCTTCCTGGCCTTTACGATGGTGAGTCTCCTGCTGTTCATAGTTATGGGGCAATTGGCAAGTACTTTATCTATCTTTGCTGTGGATAGGGTCGGCTTTTCTACCGCCCAATATGGTCTACTACTCACCTTGAATGGCTTGATAGTGATTTTCTTTCAATATCCGATGACTCTGTTCCTCACGCGACTGGCGAAATTCCGGGCTCTCATACTGGGAAGTCTGCTTTACGCGGTTGGTTATCTATCCTTTGGCTGGATTACACAATTTGGATGGGCGCTGGGAGCAATGGCGGTAATTACGACAGGCGAGATTATGAATTCTCCGATTACACTCTCAGTGATAGGGGAACTCTCTCCACAAGACCAGAGGGGAAGATATATGGGATTCTTCGGGTTAAGCGAAACCATCGGTATAGCAATGGGCCCGCTGCTGGGAGGAATCCTGCTTGATGCGTTCCCCTTTGACCTCAGACTTGTATGGGCACCCATCGCCTCGATAGCATTGATTGCCGCGCTGGGGTACTACTGGTGGGCGCGCCGATTTCGTCTATAGTCTTCCAGAGGATTTTGTATTGGAGATAAATCCCTTCACTCTGCTCCCAAACACGTCTCTTGCTAAAAGCACCCTTCTCTGGCATTTGAGGCATTTAAGGCCGATATCGGCGCCCACGCTCACCACCTCCCACCCGTAGCTGCCACAGGGGTGCGCTTTGCGCAGCCGGACTATGTCACCGGGCTTTATACCTATAGTCATTGATCTGGTTGCGGGTTTTTTCCGCTACGTTTCTAGCCGCCCGGGCAAAATCCTTTTCCTTGGAAGCATAAAGAATTTGCCGCGACACATTGATAATCGCCTTTTCTCCTCTAGCATCCACTCCGTAGCCAACTGCTGAAGCCAGGTCCCCTCCCTGAGCACCAATGCCTGGAATGAGCAAAGGCATTTCAGGACAAATTGAGCGGACCCTCTTTAATTCCTCGGGATAGGTAGCCCCGACGACCAGACCGATGTTGCCGTGAATATTCCATTCTTGGGCTTTTTGAGCCACTGCTTCGTATAATGGCAGGCCATTGGTGTGAAGGTCCTGGAAATCTGTGGCTCCCCGGTTGGATGTGCGGCACAGGATAAATACACCTTTATCTTGATAGTTAATAAAAGGCTCTAGGGAATCGAAGCCAAGGTAGGGGTTGACAGTAGCGGCATCGAAGGCAAGAACCGAGAAGAGGGCTTTGGCATAAGCCCTGGCAGTGTTACCGATATCGCCGCGCTTGGCATCAGCAATTACAGGAATATCACCGGGCACGTATTTTACGGTCTTCTCCAGGATAGTCAGCCCTTCGGTTCCCAAGGCTTCGTAAAAAGCCAGGTTGGGCTTATAGGCGCAGACCAGGTCGCAGGTGGACTCGATAATGGCTTTGTTGAATTGCAGAACGTCTGCCGTGGGCATAAGCTCAGGGTCGGGGTCCAGTCCGATGCAAAGCCAGCTATTGTTTTTTCGGCTGGCGTTAAGCAGTTTATCGGTGAATTTCATTACCGCAACCAAGATAATATCGGGAGATTGGCAACATTCTACTATATTAGGAAGACATTGTGCAGCCCTTTCCTTTATTCGTGTCAAGAGCTACAATAAGAGACGTGCGAGATGTTATTGCTGATGCCCTGAAAGGCCATGGCGCCGACTATATTGAAATCCATTTTGAGGAAAGTCAGGCTACCAGCATTGTCTACAGGGGGGAGAGGCTGGAGGAGATAAGCAGAGCTCGTAATGCTGGTGGCAATGTCCGCGCTTTAGTCCAGGGCAGTTGGGGATTCGTCAGCTTCAATCGCCTTGACGGGTTGAGGGAGAAGGTGTCTCTGGCGGTGGAGGAAGCAAGGTTAGCCGGCAGGGAACCATTTAAGCTTTTTCCCACGGAGCCTGTAGTGGATACAGTGATCCCGCGATTGAAGAGAGATGCCACAGCCATACCGCTGGCAACTAAGAAAGAGCTTCTGGGTGGCTATAATGATATTATGTTGAGTGTCCCGAAAATTCAGAGCACACGAATTAACTATCATGATGTGAAGCGAAGGACTACCTTTGCTAGCTCCGAAGGTAGTTATGTAGAGCAGGCTAAAACTGATCTTAGTGCACGATTGACTGCCATAGCTCGTGAGGATAACGAGATTCAACAAGCCGGACTAAGCCTGGGCAGCAATGGCGAGTTTTCTGCCGTGGAGGGGCTACATGAGCGAGCCAGGGAGATAGCGAGGCGTGCCGCCGCTCTTCTTTCTGCCCCCCAGGTAAAAGGCAAGGAGTATACTGTGATTTTGGACCCTGTTCTGGCGGGAGTCTTTGCTCATGAAGCCTTCGGGCATTTATCAGAGTCCGATTTTGTATATCAAAATGAAAACCTGCGGCAAATCATGGTCCTGGGAAAGACATTTGGCGGCAAGCATCTCAATATCGTAGATGACCCGACAATCCCCAGTTTGCGGGGAAGTTATAAATACGATGATGAAGGGACTCCGACAGGGAAAACCTATCTTATTCGAGAGGGCATTCTGGAGGGCAGGCTTCATTCCCGGGAAACAGCGGCCAAGATGGAAGAAAGGGCTACAGGCAATGCTCGAGCCATTAATTACCTCTTTCCCCCCATAGTGCGGATGAGCAATACATTTATTGAGCCGGGTACTGCTTCATTCGAAGAGATGATTGGTGACATCGAAGAAGGCGTCTATGTTAAGGATTGGTACGGCGGGACGACCAGCCTGGAGATGTTTACCTTCTCCGCCGGAGAAGCTTACATGATCCGCCGGGGGAGATTAGCAGAGCTATTGCGCCCTGTTGTGCTCACGGGTAATGTCTTTACTACCCTGCAAAATATAGATGCCATAGGCAATGACCTGGGGATGAATCAGGGCGGTGGCTGTGGCAAAGGGGGACAATACCCGTTGCCTGTTTCTGATGGGAGCCCACATATCAGGATTCGTCATTGCGTGGTAGGAGGTCGATGAAAACAAGCGCCAAATTCCAAATCCTAAACCCTAAACAATGTCAAAGCACTAATGACAAAAATTCAAAACGAGATAGGTTTTGATATTTGAATCTGGAAATTAGATATTAGGATGTGAGATGAAAGATCTTTCAAAGGTTCTGCGCTCTGCTCGGAGGAACGCTGAGCAAGCTGAGGTTTTTTCGGCGTCTGTTCGGGCAACGACGATACAGTTTGAAGCCAATGAACTAAGACAAGTCCAGACCAGGGAGAGCAGCAGTATTGCCTTGCGAATTTTCAGGGAAGGTAGAATTGGCTTTGCTATTGCGAGTGGGGAGGGCGGTTTGGACGCTTTGGTGGATATGGCCGCGGAAACATCGCAATTTGGCGGTCCGGCCAATTTTCAATTTCCTTCCTGGCAAGACTATTCGAAAGTGCTCATCTTCGACCCTAAAACAGAAGAGGTAGCAATGGAGGGGATGGTTGAGATCGGGAAGGAGCTTATAGCCAAGATTAAGGGGCATACTCCTGATATCCTGTGCGATGCTCAAGTAACCAGGGGGACAAGCTCCATCTCCTTAATGAATTCTCAAGGTGGTGAGGGAGGGTATAACAAGAGCTTTTTTAGCATTAGCCTGGAAGGTATTCTTGTTCGAGATACAGATATACTCTGGGTAGGTGATAGTGAAGGCTCATGTCGCCCCGGTCTTATCGGAATTGATGACCTGGCTGACAGGGTGATATGGCAACTGGAAATGGCGAAGAAGAAAGCTACTGTATCCACCAAACTGCTACCGATGATTTTTACTCCTCTTGGAGTAGCCAGTGCTTTGTTGAGTCCTCTGGTGCTGGCGTTTAACGGCAAAGCAATCCTCGAAGGCACTTCGCCTTTGAAGAATAAACTGGGAGAGCAGGTTTTTGACAAAAGGCTGAGCTTATGGGATGATGCTACCGTAGCTTACAGCGTGGGGAGTTATCCTTTTGATGACGAGGGGGTGCCCGGCCAGCGTCTGCCGCTTGTTGCCGATGGAGTAGTGGCGAATTTCCTTTATGATTTACAGACGGCAGCTTTAGCTGGCACGCATAGTACGGGTAACGGCAGGCGTGCAGGTGGCGGTTTCCCAGGCCCAGCTATAAGCTCTCTTATTTTGGAGAAGGGAGACGTATCTTTCCAGGCGATGGTGAAAGACATGAAAGAAGGATTAATTGTGGAGGAAGTTATCGGTGCTGAGCAGGGTAATCTTCTGGGTGGTGATTTCGGTGGCAACGTTTTGCTGGGATACAAGGTAGAGAGTGGTGAGATAGTGGGGAGAGTAAAGGATACTATGATTGCCGGTAACGTATATCAAGTGTTAGAAGAGCTTCGTGGCATAGGGCAGGAAGCAAGATGGGTAGGCGGGACTCTGCAAACTCCTCCTTTGTATTGCTCTGGTGTATCGGTGACGACCAAGGGAAGCTAAGATGGATACGAAAGGCATAATAAAGCTCAATAAACACCCCCGCCCTAAGAGTTGTTCCATGCTTGCCTCCTGGCCGGGCATTGGCGACGTTTCGCTAACTGCGGCGAGGTATCTTGTAGAAAAGCTGAATGCTGTTGAAATAGGGGAGATTGAACCTGTTAACTTCTTTGAGCCAGTGGGTGTCACAGTCAAAGAGAACGTGGTTGAAAGCCCTCGTTTTCCCGAGAGCAAGCTCTATTACTGGCAGTATCCCAAGGCTGGTAAAGGCTTGGTGATTTTCATTGGGGAAGAGCAGCCTGCTTTCAAAGGATATGAACTGGTTAACTGTGTTTTGGATGTAGCGCAGAGGTTTAGAGTGTCAAGGGTATATAGTTGTGCTGCTGCGGTAACACGTATCCACCATAGTGAAGAGATGAAGGTTTGGGGAGCAGCTACAACCCCCAACTTAATTGACGAGTTAAGCAAACAAAATGTGATTCTCAGAGGCGGCCTTCGCATCGCCGGTTTGAACGGATTGATACTGGGAATGGCTAAGGAAAGAGGGATCGAGGGCATTTGCTTGCTGGGCGAAGTGCCATCGTATGCCACGCAAATAGCAAATCCTAAAGCCTCTCTGGCTGTGCTTGGTATCTTGACCAAAATGCTAGGAATTACACTGGACTTGACCGAGCTTGGTCATCTGGCCGAGCGAGTTGATGAGGAGATGGATAGAATAGCAAAGAGAGTTACGGCTGAATTTATTGACCAGTTCACCGAACCAATTTGGGAGCACGATGAGGAGGAAGAGGGATAAGTCGAGCAGCCCTGGTCTAAGAAGAGCCCACATTGACCGACCAAGGTAGATATGCTACCATCGAACTAGATGTCCGTTTTAGCACAACTTTGTGAGGAAATTGTAGCTTGTCGGGATTGTGAGCTAGCTAAGTCTCGCACTAAAGTGGTACCCGGTGAGGGAGCGGAAGACGCGGACCTGCTTTTTATCGGTGAAGCTCCAGGCTGGCACGAAGACCAGCAAGGACGTCCCTTCGTCGGGCCAGCAGGGCAGTTTTTGGACCAACTGTTAGCCTCAATCGGTTTACGGCGGGAAGAAGTTTATATTGCCAATGTGATTAAGTGCCGTCCGCCCCAAAACCGTGAGCCACTGCCAGCAGAGATAGAAAGTTGCCGCAAATGGCTTGACCGTCAGATAGGGATAATTCAACCCCAGATGATTATTACTTTGGGGCGTTACTCTCTGGCGCGGTATTTCCCCACTGAGAGCATAGGCAAGATTCATGGAAAGCCGCGAAAGTTGGAACGCGTCATTTATTACCCCATGTATCATCCTGCAGCAGCTCTTCATCAGGGCTCTCTGCGACGGACTATCGAAACGGATATGCTCAAGATTCCGCAAATACTAGCTCAAGGCAAAAACTTGCCCCAAAACACAGTTGAATCTCAACAATTAAGCTTGTTTTAGGACCATGTCCTGAATAAAGGGGAAGGGAAAACCATGCCAACAAATAAATTAAGAGTCATTCCTCTGGGCGGATTGGGTGAAATTGGTAAGAACATGATGGCACTGGAGTATGGCAATGACATCATTGTCATTGATGCCGGACTTATGTTCCCCAGCGAAGAAATGCTGGGAGTTGACTTGCTTATTCCAGATATTAGCTATCTTTTGGCGAGACAGAGGAATTTAAGGGGGATAGTGATTACTCACGGGCACGAAGACCACATTGGGGCGCTGCCTTACATTTTGTCTCGCATCGCTCCTCCCATTTATGCTACCAAGTTCACGCGAGAGCTGATTATGGTGGAACTCAGGCAGCGAGGAGTGAAAACTGGCGCAAAATTGAATTTAGTTAGCCCCGGGAGCAAGATTACACTGGGTAAGTTCACCATAGAGTTCTTCCCTGTTTGCCATAGTATTCCCGATTCCGTGGGGTTGGTAATTCACACTCCACTGGGAGTTGTAGTTCACAGTGGTGATTTTAAGATTGATTATACCCCGGTCGTTTGCGAGGCTACTAACTTCAGCCAATTAGCTTCACTAGGGGCCAAGGGTGTCTTGCTTCTTCTTTCTGACTCCACCTATGCCGAGCTTCCTGGATATACTCCTTCTGAGCGGGTGGTTAGCGATACTTTAGATCGGATTGTAAGCGAGGCAAAGGGGAGGGTAATCGTAACCACATTCGCCTCTCTTATATCTCGCGTGCAGCAAGTGTTCGATGTTGCCGTTAAACATGGTCGTCGTGTATTCATCATCGGGCGGAGCATGAAGGAGATAGCGAGCATGGCATTGAAGACGGGCTATCTTACTGCTCCCCCGGGCATTATTTGTCGCCTGGACGAACTTAAGGCCTTGCCTCACAATCGCGTTATCGTGTTGAGCACGGGAAGTCAAGGTGAGCCCACCTCAGCCCTGGTACGAATGGCTAATCGTGACCCCAGTAGTCGAGTTCAGATAATCCGTGGCGATACCGTGGTGATTTCGGCAACTCCTATTCCCGGCAATGAGGCATTGGTTAGCAAGACCACAGACAGTCTTTTCCGTCAAGGTGCCAATGTAATCTATGACAAACTGGCTCAAGTTCATGTCCACGGGCACGGTAGTCAAGAGGAGTTGAAGCTTTTGCTTAGTTTGGTTAAGCCTAAATTCTTTGTTCCTGTTCATGGTGAATATCGCCATTTAGTCTTGCATGCCAGCTTAGCTAGAAGTGTGGGCATACCCAAGGATAACATTTTTGTCCTTGACAACGGGGATATTCTTGAACTCGGGCAAGATTCAGGGAAAGTGGTTGCCAGAACCCGTGTCGGAGTAATCTACGTAAGTGGCATGATAACAGGTGAGTTGGATAGTGGTGTGCTTCGGGACCGCAAACTACTTTCGCGGGACGGCGTCGTCGTGGTGACCGTCGCTGTTGATGCTGAAAGTGGTAACCTGGCTGAAAGGCCACGCATCATAACGCGAGGCTTTATTGATACTGGAGAAGGGCAGACGTTGATTGAGAAAGGTCGGGATGTGGTGCTAGCTGCTTTAGAACATGATACTAGACGCTCCGATTTTGATCGGAGCTTAATTGATGCCAAAGTGAAGGATTCCCTGAGCAGATTCTTTTATGAGCAAATTCATCGTCGTCCTGTCATCATTACTGTGGTTGTGGAGGTTAGAAGAGAATCCCAAGCACTTAATACGAAATACTAAACAATGTCAAGGCTCAAAACCCCAATGACCAAAATAGAGAGGTTTTGAATCTTGAAATTAGGATTTGGGATTTGTTTAGGATTTAGATATTGCAATTTAGGATTTTTGTAAGAGGGAACCGTTAAGTTAGGGGCGTAAGCCGTGTCTAAAGCGAGAAGCAGGTTTAAGTCGGGGCGGAAGGCGAAAAAAAGCCAGCCGGCGTGGAAACGATTCTTTAACTTCATCGCTTCACCAGTGGTACGAAAGCTTATCTTAATTGTCGTAGTAGTAGTATTGCTGTATGTACTATGGGAACGCATACGCACACTGTTTGGATATGGATTAGTGATAATAGCCATCGCCTTATGTGCACTGGTCTGGATGGCATGGCGGCGGCAGTTCTCTATTGTGAAGAAAAGGTGGAACTGGATACTTGGAGGCATTAGCCTGGCTTTGGCGGTATGGGGAATCCTGGCCTTCTTCGCATTGGGAGGCAAAGTTGGGCAAGGTATAATAATGCATCCTCACAAAATAGTTGGGGGACTTCTGGTAGCCGGGCTTATCCTTCTGGGCGTTATTTTTATCATCCCTGGGCAGTGTTGGAGCGCCGCTAAGAACGGCTGGCGTCTCCTGACCAAAGCTTTCCGACGCGCTTCTAAGTTTATCTTCCGCAAGCGATCTCCTGCTGAATCTGGCCCTTCCGAGGCTACCTTCCCTGAAGCAGGGGCGGTTGATGAGGCAGAGGCAGCAAAGGGTCAACGCCGTGAGCGCTCTGCTCCTCCAGTGTGGCAATCAGAACACGAACCAATTCTCACTCCCGGAGGATGGCATCTTCCGCCGATTGATATCCTGGATAAACCAGTTGAAATGAAATTGGACAAGGACGCCATTGACCAACGTGCCCGATTGATTGAGGAAGCCCTGGCGAGCTATGGGGTAGAAGCCAAGGTTGTGCAGGTAAACATAGGGCCTACCGTGACACAGTTTGGCGTTGAGCCTGGCTGGGACAAAAAATATAAAGAGGTAAGAGAAAAGGGGAAGAATGGTAGCTACGAGACAAAGGTGGAAGAAGTATCCAGAACCAGGGTAAGGGTGGACCGAATTACCGCTTTGGCCAATGATTTAGCTTTGGCCCTGGCTGCCCCCAGCATCAGGATTGAGGCTCCCGTGCCCGGGGCACCGGTGGTGGGTATTGAGGTTCCTAACACGGTGTTTGGCTCAGTTGCCCTGCGCGGTGCCATAGAGAGCGCTGCTTTTCAAAAGATTAGAGCCCGCTCCAAGTTAGCTATCGCTTTGGGTAAAGGTGCTGGTGGTGAGGCGATAGCAGGCGACCTGACCAAGATGCCACATTTGCTTATTGCTGGAGCTACCGGCAGTGGCAAAACTGTTTGTCTTAATTCTACTATTTGTTGCCTGCTTTTACACAACAGCCCCGACGACGTTCGGTTGATTATGATTGACCCCAAGAGAGTGGAGTTAGTGACGTTTAACGGAGTGCCCCAGCTATTGGCTCCTGTGGTCGTGGATTCTGATAAGGCGATAAAGGCTTTAAGATGGCTTAATCAGGAGATGGATAGTCGATATCGTCAGTTTGCCAAGGCGGGAGCGCGCAATATTGAGGGATATAACAAAGACCGCGCACCTGGAGAAGGGTTGCCATATTTAGTGCTCCTCATTGACGAACTGGCCGATTTAATGATGACAGCTTCCGATGAAGTGGAACATACGCTTTGTCGGTTAGCTCAATTAGCTCGGGCTACAGGCATTCATCTCGTCGTAGCTACACAACGCCCTTCAGTAGATGTGGTTACCGGGCTTATCAAAGCTAACTTTCCTACCCGTATTAGTTTTGCTGTCACTTCTCAGGTGGATTCCCGGACTATACTTGACATGGTAGGTGCTGAGAAATTGCTGGGTAGAGGGGATATGCTCTACATGCCTACTGAAGCTAGCAAGCCTAAGCGTCTTCAAGGAAGCTTTGTTTCTGATGCAGAGATTGAGAGACTGGTGTATTTCTGGGGGAACCAGCAACAGATTAAAGTGAGCTCTGTTGACTTTGATGAGGTAGCTGAGCGCCCCTTAGGTGCCCAGATATCTGCTCCTCCCGACCCTCTTTTGGAAGAGGCCAAGCGCCTGGCACAAGAATACAAACATATCTCCACCTCTTTCTTGCAGCGCCGTCTTCGTATTGGCTATCCCAGGGCTGCCCGCCTTTTGGAAACACTGCAACAAGCAGGTTTAGTGGGGGAGGCTCCGCCCGAGACGGAGAAATTCTAATTTCTAAGCTCTAAATCCCAAACAAATCCAAAATCCCAGATTCAAATACCAAAACTCGTTTTGTTTTGAATTTTGGTCATTAGTGCGTTGTACTTATTTAGGATTTGGAATTTCGTGCTTGGCATTTTGTCTGACTAGGCGCCAAACTTATCCAACTTCAAAGCGTTAGCCATAGCTAAGGGCATTATTTCCGTAGCTGGGAAACGCCCCATACCACCAGCCAGGCACGCTCGTTCCGAGAACTCGGCGACATTATCAGGGCGACACCATTTGGACTTCAGCATGAAAGGTACTGGATGCCAGCTATGCGCGGCCAAGGTTGCCGGGGTGGAATGGTCTCCAGTAACAATCAAGACATCCGGATCTAAGCTGAGCAAGTTGGGGAGAGCATCATCAAGTGCCTCGATGGCCTGAACTTTAGCCTGGAAGTCGCCATCCTCCCCTCTGGCATCGGTGCTCTTAAAATGGACGAAGAAAAAGTCATAATCGGCATAATAGCCGCGCAGGCTGTCCAGTTGCTCTGTTATGCTGTCACCGCCTGGTAATACCTTCATCCCCACCAGCCTGGCCAGTCCCCGGTACATAGGATACGTGGCGATGGCTGCCGGCTTTAGTTTATAGATTTCAGGTAGAGAGGGGATATCGGGGCGACGGGAGAAACCGCGCATAAGCACCATATTGGCGGGAGATTCATGCTGTAATCGGCTTCTTGCCTGTGACACGAATTCGTTGGCAATTTCTGCGGTTCTCTGTGCCTGCGGCAATAGTGCCTCGATCTTTTTAGGGGCCAGTCCTAATTGCTGGGGGTCAGAATCTGCTAGCTCAGGCGATAAGGTTTTGCCGCGGAGGACGAGCACGAATCTATGTTCTTTCACCGGCAGCACGGAAATCTCAGCCCCCTCTATGGCGATATTATTCAATAAGCGGCATAATTCGGTATTCTTCTCTGTGGCAAGTCGTCCTGCTCTCCTGTCGGTAATGATTCCCCTGTCATCAACTGTGCAGAAATTACCCCGGGCCGCGATATCGTCTGGCTTTAGTTCTAAGTCCATTCCCAAAGCTTCCACGACTCCGCGCCCGATATTATATTTAACAGGGTCATAGCCGAAGATTGCCATGTGCCCCGGGGCACTTCCCGGCGTAATTCCTGGGCTGACAGGGTCAATGAGTCCGCAAAGGGAGTCCCTGGCTATGCGATTCAGGTTGGGTTTCCTGGCTGACTCCAGTTCTGTTTTACCGGTTTTGGCATGAGGTAAACCGCCTATGCCGTCTATTATCAAGAGCACTATTCTAGACGGGGATGTCCGGGATATTTTCTTCATGTGCTCAAATCCAATCATGGTATTTATTATTTTACTCGGAGAAATAACCCAGTTCAAGTTTATCGTTTGACAAGGCTAGATTGATAGCAGTGGAGACTATACCTATTGACGAAATACTTGTTTCCATATCATACTAGTGGTAATTCAATTACAGGAGGTGATATCTCATGCCTATTTCACTAACGGGTAATCTAGGTCTGATTGGGGGAATCATCACCCTTCTCTTCGGTATCATAGTAATGATTTTTCCTAAAATCCTCAATTATCTGGTGGGTATCTGGCTCATCATAATAGGAGTGGTAGCGCTTATTGGCCATTTTACTTAGTCAGAAGCTGGAACGACTTTTGGCGGGTGGCGCGTAGTTCATACAAGTCAACCGAGTTCCTTATTTTGGGGAGGCTGGTTCTCAGAGCTTTCTGGAGGATATGTGCTCGAGCTCTTGAGGCACCAAGTTTGTCACGCGAGCAGCTAATCGCTCGCTTTCAAGATTGAAAGTGGCAGCTATTGTAAAGTATAATATTCATTGTTGTGGTGAGCGTAGCCCAGTGGTTAAGGCGCCAGGTTGTGGCCCTGGAGATCGTGGGTTCAAATCCCACCGTTCACCCCAATTTATTTTTGCGCCTATAGCTCAGCGGACAAGAGCACCGGTCTTCGGAACCGGGGGTCGTGGGTTCGAATCCCTCTAGGCGCGCTATCTAAATCATCCTCTTTTGCTAACATTTTGCTAACATCTTTTGATTCTTCCCCCTCCGAATCGATCAGCGCGTCGAACCGCAGGGCCGCCGCTTCCTGCAACCCCGGTACCACGTGGCTGTAGGTATCGAGCGTTATCCCTATATTGGCGTGCCCCAGCCTTTCCGACACTATCTTGGGATGAACCCCACCCTTGAGCATGAGAGTAGCGTGGGTATGCCTCAGGTCATGGAACCGCACGTGTGGCAACCCGGTCCTCTTAATCAGGTCGCCAAAGGCATGCGTAACCGTGCTCGGGTCAAGCGGACTGCCATCGGGATGAGCAAACACCAGATCATCACGACCCAACGTCTTGCCGAGCAAAATCCTCTGTGTCTCCTGCTCCGTGTAATGCCTGCGCAGCAGCTCCGCCACAGACGGCGATAACGCCACCATGCGCCGGCTGTGAGGGCTCTTGGGCTCTTTGATGACGAACTTTCCCCCGCTCAGCCTGTACAGAGTTTGGACCACAGAGATCGAAGCCTTCCCCAGGTCGATATCGCACCATCTGAGTCCCAGAAGCTCTCCCCGCCGCATCCCTGTATAAAGAGCAGTGTAGAACAGAATGTAGTACGGCGTCCTTCGGGCAGCATCAAGAAACCTGGGCACATCGCCCGAAGACAGAGTGCCCATCTGGCTCCGACCGGGCCGGGGAGCAACGACGGCTTGAGCAACATTCCGGGCCAGCACACCCTGTTTGACCGCATGGCTCAGTGCCTGTGACAACACCCGGTGCTGGTGCAGCACGGTTCGTGTCGAAAGTCCCCCCTTGCCATCCAGCCGACCGTGCGCCAGAGCATCGCCGTAGTACTTTTCCAGATGCTGGGGTTGAAGCTCACACAGAGGGATTCCGCCCAGCGCAGGAACGAGATAGCGATTGACAATGGCCTGATACCCTTCAGCCGTCCTGGGCGAAGTGTGCATCACCGCGTAGCTCTCGACCCAGTGCTTCAGGTATTCCCCCAGGCTTATTCTTTGAGGTTTGACATATGCCCCTCTCTCCAACGACCGCAGCTTCTCCCTCAGCTCCCTCTCTGCGTCCTTCTTGGTGCCCCTCACCGTGTACCATTGCTGACGCCTCTTCCCTGTCCCAGGCTCCCTCCCCACATCAATAACAATGCTCCAAGCCCCTTTGCTTCTCTGTCTGATATGTCCTCTCATAACATCACCCGCCGATTTTCCATTGTATCACATGTATTCTCGACCACCAGATGGTGTGACAAAATCCCCTTGCCCTACTAGAACATATGTACTACTATATCATTCTCATAATGCCCTGTCAACATGACAAAGGACACAATGGAACTAGAAAGATTGACCCTTACTGTTGAAGAAGCTGGAGAGCTTCTAGGCATCAGCCGCGCCCTCGCCTATGAAATGGCCCGCACCGGCCGGCTGCCGACC
>Ga0315277_10003270_pt1 | contig 22035 bp, 18 predicted proteins | sample YL17G05_15_MG_FD_203695 | JGI IMG/M metagenome (GOLD analysis project Ga0315277, IMG submission 203695) | Sediment microbial communities from Yellowstone Lake, YNP, Wyoming, USA - YL17G05_15 | ecosystem: Environmental > Aquatic > Freshwater > Lake > Sediment | place: USA: Wyoming | collected...
CTCCGGGCCGTTCCAGTGGACGGCCACCGCCGATGAGATCCTGGGCAAACTGGTCCGCCTGCGCTTAAGAGCAGATCTGGCTGTTACAGGACACTAGGCGTGCCGCTCCAGCTCGCTCACGGCGAGGCGGAGCGCGTCGACGGTCGGCGTTGAGATCCCCCGCCGGCCCGCAGCCTCGACTATGGCGCCGCTGATTTCCGAGACCTCGGTCCGCCTGCCCCGCTCGATGTCCTGCAGCATGCTGGACCTGTTCGCGGCGGTACGCAGGGCGACCCTCTCGGTGATCCTGGTCGCTTCGACGGCCTGAATCTGTTGGCCCTCGGCCCTGGCGACTGCCGCCGCCTCCTCGCAGCTCTGCCTCATGAGGGCCCGTAGTTGGGGGATTCGGAGGAGGCGTCCGTTCTCCACCTTACAGATGGCGGTGAGGGGGTTGATGGCGGCATTGACTATGGCCTTCATCCACATGTCGCGCCTGATGTCATCGGAGAATGTGGCGGGGAAGCCGCAGGCGGTGAACTCGCGGCAGAGCTCCCTGACCTCCGCGGCGGTGACCTTCTTGAATGTCCCCAGGTAGGTGTCCCCCAGCCCCGCATGGCGGATAACACCCTCCCTGACGAACGTGACTCCGTGACTTGTCGTGCCTGCGGCAGCTCGGTCCGCCCTCGCCGCGATGATGTCCGCGTTCCTCAGCCCGTTCTGCAGAGTCAGGAACAGTGAGGAGGGCCAGAACCTCCTGAGTTGGCGCACCGAGGACGCCGTGTCGTAGGCCTTCGTCGAGACGATAACGAGGTCCTGCCTGTCGCGGGGGGCTTCTGTCATCGCCCAGGCGTCCGAGACCATTTCCGTCTTCCCGGTTATCCGCAGCCCGCACCGCCTGATCGCCCTGACGTGGTCGGGCCGCGCGACCAGGGTGACCTCGTTCCGCGAGGAGAGCCGCCCGCCGATGAGGCTGCCCATCGCTCCCGCCCCGAAGACGAGGATTTTCACGGATGGTTGATTCCACCCTCAGACAAGAAGGTTTCTCCAAGGTGGGGCGCGGGATTGACGCGAGCCGCCCACGCCATGGAGCCGATATCGGAGTGCCCGGTAGTTATCCATACTCATGGATAACCGAAGCCCCATCAGCGCGTTGCCGCGATGGTCTCGGCCTTCGTCGACCGCAGTTGCCTGCGGATTTCGGTGATGGCCTTTTGGGCATATTCCTCCAAGGCATCCGCGGCCTTTCGCCCAGATTCTGGATTCGAGGCGGGACCGATGTATTCGTACACAGGCTTCCGTGCTCCATCGAGATTCTCGTAGTGCCAGATGTAGATGTAGGCGTGCCCCTTCACTCGCATGACCCGGACACCACAGCCGATCTGCATGAGGTGAGGAGTCGGTTATCCATACTTATGGATAACTCGCAGGTGGCCGAAACTGGCGCCGATGGCCTTTCCTCCCGGCCCGATTTGAAAAGGACGAGTCCCGCCTATCGAATCAGAACCGGATGCCTGTCATTGATCGGCACCCAACGTAAGGAGTCGATGGCGATGGCGTCCCCTTCGTGATGAACGCTCGGGAGGGAGGGTTGAATGCGTGGCAGGACTCCAGGGAAAGCAGACATCGCTAAGTCTTTGGTCTTCTCCCCATGAAATCCAAGATCGTCTCGTCGAAGGTGAGCGGACGCGCGTTCAAGGCCCTGCAGTGGGCGATGACGGCCGAATCGGGGTAGCTCAGCCTCCCATTGCCGGCGGCGAATATCTTCCATGTGTTTTCGATGATCGGCCTGGGAGCTGCGCATATTTCGATGCCCGCCTGCGAACGGATCCACTCCCCCGCCAACATGGCGGCTTGAAAGCCCTGCCTGCGATGGATGAGCGAGATGGTCTCCGACAAGATTTCGGGTGGAATCGATAGGGCGCGGGTCTTGCCTGCCTCCGCCACCGCCTTCGTGTGATGCTCGTCCGTCTCGGAGAATAGCGAGTAGAGGAAGCTGGTGTCAGCAATCCGCATCGCGTCACCCGTAGAGGTAATCGTCGTGTCTTGTGCTGGCCTTGGGGTCGCTGTCCTTGAAGGTGGGCAGGCTCTCCAGGTCCAGGTTGCCGCCCTTCTTCAGCTTCACCACATCCACGTTCACCAGGTCACCCTCTGAGATGCCCGCCGAGTCGAGCTGCTTCTTGTTCAAACGGACCGCCAGACTGTTGCCCCAACGCCTCACGCGCGCGTTCATCGTATCTACTTTGTGTATAGACGCATCTGACGATAAAGTTGCCGGGACAGGGATCGCATTGAGAGATGGAAGGGAGTCCCGCCTTCCGGATTTGAACCGGAGGCCTGATGATGCCAGCGGGCACCGCCAAGAATGGCGGGTACCTTCTACAGTCACCCGCTCTACCAGGCTGAGCTAAGGCGGGATGTGCCGCAGGCCGGACTTGAACCGGCGACTTCGAGATTTCCGCGCGAGGGCCTGACCCTCGTACTTCAGTCTCGCACTCTCCCAGCTGAGTTACTGCGGCTCCTTTCCGATGTATATGCGGGCTGGTAAAATACCTTGTGTTCACGGACTCGGTTGCTGAGACTGAGCGGTGGACGTCATCCTGCGGCCTACAGGTACCCTGAGTTCTGGAGGGTCATCAGGTCCTCCGTGCTGAGCTTCTCCCCTCTCCTGAACCTCTCGTAGATGAGCTCGGCCTCCTTCTTCGCCGCGACCTCGACGACCTCCTCGCGCGGCCTCGCCGTCCTCGCCCTGACACCGTGGAGTATCTTGTCGTAGTCGTGCACGAGCCTGATGTGGTCGATGTGGCTCCTGTGCTCCTCGTCGGCCATCATCTTCGTCTTGATGAACTCCTCCTGGGCGCCGTCCGCCTCCTTCCTCACCGCGTCGCCCTGCTCGTACAGGGAGATCATAATGTCGTGCTCCGCCTGCGCCTGCTCTGCGAGCTCCCCGACCCTCTTGTGCGCGGCCTCGGCGGTCTCCTTCGTCGCCGCGAGCTCCTCCCGCGCCTTCTTGACCTCCTCGTCCTCCTCCAGGGTCTGCTCTATCTTGTTGATCTCCGCCTGGTACCGCCCCATCTCCTTGATCAGATCCTTCTCCTTGTCCGCCGTGAGGACCGAGGTCATCTGCCTGAACTCGAGCGCCTTGAGCTCTTTCTTGAGCTCGAAAAGGTAAGCCTCGCCCCGCGGCATCTTCCTCCGCTTGATGTCGCCGATCATCGCGGCGAGGTCGTTCACCCTGCGGTTCCACCTGTCCCTCTCCTCCTTGGCCTTCCTGACATCGAGGTTGAGGGCGTCTCTCTTCTCGCGGTGGACAGTCGCCTCCTCGATGAGGGGCCTCGCCTGCGCGTTGAGGGCGTCTCTCTTCTCGACCCACTGCCTGGTCTTCTCGTTGAGGTCGTCGCGCTTCCGCCTGTGCTTCTCAGCGTCGGCGTTGGCCCTCTCCCTTTTCTCCAGTAACCCCCGCTCGAACTCCGCCATATCCTACGACCAATGGAGGGTCAATCCTAGAGAATTGAACCTTATAATCTTTTCTGGGAGCTCGCCGCCCATTGCACGTGCTCGGGCCTCACTGGCTCGCCACGACGGGGGGTTTCTGCACGCCGAGCACCTTCACGAGTGCGCTCTGGCCGAGGTCCTTGAACGCCTGCTCGACGTTCTCCCCCGTCTTCGCGCTCGTCGTGACGTACTTCCATCCGCGGGCGTTGCAGAACTTCTCCAGCTCGCCGTCGCTGACCTGCCTCGACTCCTTCAGGTCGACCTTGTTGGCGACCACCTGCGTCGGGACGACGCCCGCGACCGTCTCGATCGCCTTCGACCATGAGTCCAGCTCGAGGAGCGTCTCCCGCCTCGTCAGGTCGCAGACGGCCATGACGCCGTTCGCGCCGTGGTAGTAGGCTTCCTTCAGCAGGTCCCTGATCGACCTCGTGCCCATGACGTCCCAGACGATCAGGTCAGCCTTCACCTGGCCTCCATCGAAATCGACCAGGGTGACAGTCTTCTTCGTGACCTTCGTCCCGAGCGTGGCGATATATCTGTCGTCGTACATGTCCAAGACGAAGCGCTTGATCATGCTGCTCTTGCCGACGGCGGGCTCTCCGGCTAGACAGAGCTTAACCTTCACTGCTCTTGGCCTTTCGTCATCTTGAACCATCGCACCCCATCTTCCAGTAGAATGCCGCGGTCTCTGCATCTCCCTTGAGCTCATAAATCTTGGCCTTCAACCGCCACATCCCGGGGTACTTGGGCTCGATCTCCTCGAGCTGCCGAAGCCAGTCGAGGGCCTCCTCGAACTTGCCTTGGATCGACCTCAGCGCGGCGTACGTGAACATGACATCGGGGTCCTTGTCGTTCGCCCTGAGCCTCTCGTCGAGGACCTTTTCCGTGTCCGGTCTGAACACAATAGACTCGTTCAAGCCGCACCTCTATGCGTCGAATGACTGCAAATCCGCTGTATCTCACCTAAGAACGCCCGCTGACCGCTTTAATGCTTATGCCCCGACTCTCATGGATGATACTACGGCCAGATGACCTGGCAGCGGGTCAAATGTGGCATTCCGGCCCGTTATCAACTTCTAGAATATCCTGACCTTGCCCTTCACGATGCGCTCCGTCAGGTTCCCGATGTGGTCGAGGCCATTCGCGATCACGCCCTCGATGTTCCCCTTCACGGACGCCAGCTTCGCGCCGTCCGCGAGCATGACCTGGGCCGTCGCTGCCTGGGGTTCGGATATCGGCCTGCCTATCTGCGAGACCATGCGGACGTGGACCTCCTCGATGTCCCCGCGCGCCTCGTCCACGATCCTCTGCGCGAGCTCGAACGCGAGTATGTTGTAGAGCTTGCCGACGTGGGTCACCGGGTTCTTGCCCGCGGTCGCCTCGAGGCTCATCGGCCTGTAGGGGGTGATGAGGCCGTTGCACCTGTTTCCCCGCCCGACTGACCCGTCGTCGCCGTTCTCGAACGAGACGCCCGTGACGGTGAGGTAGAAGATGTTCGCCTTGGGGTTGTCCCCCGTGTTGACCTCGACCGCGACATCCCTCTCCGTCTTCCTCGCCGCGAGGTTGAGTATCAGGTCCTTGAGTTCCTCCTTGACGCTCAGGTAATGATCCTTGTCGGGGATGTACCTGTCCACCATAGCCGCCGCGACGGTGAGGAAGATCTTGTCCTTCGACCTGTACGCCATGACCTTGACGTCCTGCCCTACCTCGGGCAGCTTCTTCTTCAGCGGCCCGTTGATGAGCTCCTCCGTCTCCAGGGCGAGCTTCTCCGTCTCGCTGTAGGGCGCGAAGCTGACGCCGAACGACGTGTCGTTGGCGAGCAGCTTCTTCGTCTCGTAAAGGCCCCTCAGGTCGACGGACCCCTGCCCGATCTTGCAGTCGATGATGGTCTCCGTGTCAACGTGGAGGTTCGTGCAGACGCTCTGGATGTAGTCATGAGCTGCCTGCACCGCCACATGCCTGTATGGCAGCCTGTGGCCGTCGACCTGGGTCACGGCCCTGCCGACCAGGAGCACATATGCGGGATCGAGCACGACACCGCCCCCGAAGCGAGGGTCTGACTGGCCGCCGACCACCTGCACCTCGTCCGTGTTGTGATGGAGTATGCGTCCGTACCTCTCGATGTACATCTGGCAGAGCGCCCTCGAGACGCTCTCGGCGACGCCGTCGGCCACGCTGTCGGGGTGGCCTATGCCCTTCCTCTCGACTATCTCGGTCTCTTGCTTCTCGATCGGAGTGTGAGCCAAATGCTCGACGAATATGTTTCGCGCCAAGGTCCTTCACCCGTTCTTTCTGGCGGGAGAGCCAGCACGTAGATAGGGTTTTTGTTTCCTTCCGGCTACAAACGCTCCGGGGCCGCTCGATTCCCCCGCCGATTCAGGATTCAAAGGCGGGAGGTATTAATCGCCTGCTGAGGTTTTGATTCCGATAGGAATATGTGGCGGGACGCGCTTCATCTCACGATGCTGCCCGATCTGAGCGAGATATCCAGGCTCCGGAGGAGCCTCGGCCTGACGCAGGCTCAGCTAGCCGCCTTGGCGGGAGTAAGCCAGAGCGCGATAGCAAAGATCGAGCGGAGCCAGATGATCCCCTCTTACGAACTCGCGAAGAAGCTGCTGGAGACCTTGCAGAGGCAGCTGGAGAAGGTCGAGCCCGAGGTCGTCGCGAGCAAGGTGAGGACCAAGGCGGTCTACTCGGTGACGCCCGAGGCGACCCTCCAGGAGGCCGCGGAGGTGATGCGCAGCCGCGGCTTCTCACAGCTGCCGGTGATCAAGGACGGCAGGAACGTGGGCAACCTGACGGAGGGGACGATCGCGAGGCTGATTCTCGAGGGGAAGAGCCTTAAAGACCTCGCGCAGATACGCGCGTCGCAGGTCATGGACGCCCCGCTGCCGACCGTCGACGAGGGCGCGCCCGTGAGCATCATCGCCGCATTGCTGCAGCGCTATCCCGCCGTCCTGGTCGTGAGGGGCGGTGAGATCGCGGGGATAGTCGCCAAATCCGACCTGATGAAGCTGCTCTGAGATGCATCAGTCGGTGTACTGGACTTTGTACTCCAGGAAATCGTCGGCGAGCATGCTGTTCTCGAACACCGCCTTCGCCTCGGCGAGCATAGGTGCCGGATCCTCGTAGCGCGGGCTGAAGTGCGTCAGGAAGAGGACCCTGGCGCCGCACTCCTTCGCGAGCGCTGCGGCCTGTCTTGCGGTGGAATGCCCGTACTTGTTCGCCTTCGCTTCCATGGTCGAGTCCGCGGTGGCGTCATGGACGAGGACGTCGCAGTCCCTCGCGAACTCCGCGAGCTTGGGGTGCGCAAGCGTGTCGCCCGTGTATACAAGCTTCCTGCCCCTCCGCGGCGGGCCCATCACCATGTCGGGCGTGAAGTTCTTCCCGCCGAACGTCACCGTCTGCCCGTCCTGCAGCTTCCCGAACAGCGGTCCCTCCGGTATCCCGAGCTCCAGGGCCTTAGGCTTGTCGAACCTGCCCGGCCTCATCTTCTCCTCCAGGCAGTAGGAAAGCGCGGGGACTGCATGCTGCGCATCGATGGCGGACACGGTGTACTCGCCGAAGTCGATCGACGACCCGCCGGCCATCTCCGTGACCCCGATCGCGAAACCAGGGATGAAGTACCCGAGTGTGACGAGGGTGTGCGCGAGCTGCTTCATCCCCGCCGGACCGAAGATGTGCATCGGCCTATCGCGGTCGTACATGTTCATGCTCTGTATGAGGCCGGGCAGCCCTAGGAAGTGGTCTCCGTGGAAGTGCGTGATGAAGACCTTGGTCACCTGCATGAACGAGAGCTTGGAGAGCATGAACTGGCGCTGGGTGCCCTCGCCGCAGTCGAAGAGGACGACCTCGGGGCCGCGCTTCACCGCCATGGCGGGCGCGTTCCTCTTCGGCGTAGGCCAGGATCCGCTGGTGCCGAGGAATACGATTTCCACGGGGCGAGGAATGGCGGCTCCGACTTAAGGCTTCTCGGCCTCATTTCCAGCTCGTAAGGATGTCCTCGCGGTTGAACCTCCTCAGGTTCAGCCAGACGAGGAATGCGAGGACCCCGAGGAACGCGATGGCGATGATGGCCATGAATCCCACGGTGATCGAGCCCATGCCCGTGACCGGCCCTATCACGAACACCAGCAGGACCGGGAGGACTATCAGGGCGCTGTACTGCTGCGCCGTCCTGACGTCGTTCACCTTGGATGATATGTAGACGTTCATCGCGATGCCGACGATGCAGATGATTGGGGTCAAGACGAACACGCCGACCAGCCAGACAGCGTCCGGGATGAGGATGTAACCTAGGAGTGGGGCGGTGAGGAGGTCGATGAGGGCGGTCATGATTGCGAACGCGACGAGAATCAGCGACATCACAGGCACGAACACCGCGATATATTTCCCGAAGAGCAGCTCGCCGTCCGTCAGCGGGGTCGAGAGCAGCGGCTCCAAGGTCTTGTTCGTCTTCTCCCCGACGAAGCTGTACGAGGCTATCGTCGTGGGCATCGCCACCGCCATGATGAAGAAGACGTAGAGCAGGAAGCTGTGCGTCATCATGTCGAGCAGGGACTTGTACAGGTCGCTGGAGCCGGTGGTGGTCCCAGAGACGACGGTGTCTACCATGACTGTCGTGTTCTGCGTGTACTCCGAGTTCCTCAGGACGCAGCCGATGAGGATGCCGTTGGCGATCGTCACGTTATCAAGGAGGGATTTGTACGCGATGACGTTCGTCAGGGTGCTGTTGTTGATGTACGAGACGTTCACGATGCCGTTCAGGACCGTCGAGTAGTTCACCCAGGCGTTGTTGAGCGTCGTGTCCTTCAGGTCGACATGATCGTAGAAGACAAGGAGGTTGAGGTTCAGGTCCGGCTCCGGCGGTGGCTCCTGCGAGGCCAGGGAGGCCAGCGGGACCGCGATGAGCACGGAGAATATCGTCATGAGAATCGGCATCATGGCGAGAGTCGCGATGATCTGCTTGTTCGCCCTGAACTCCGAGAAGTCCTTCCTCGCGACGATCCAAGCCTTCCCCATCCTCATTTCGCTTCATCTCCCTTGATGAGCTTGAGGTAGATGTCCTCGAGGCTGTGTTCTCTTTCCTTCATCGATACGACCTCGGCGCCCGCCCTCACGAGCGCCTCGGCGAGGCGGGGGTTGTCGTTGTCCGGGTCGTCCATGGACACGATGAGCCGCCCGTCCTCCCGCTTCACGCCCTTGACGAAGCCGAGCGCCTCGATGGCGGTGATGAACCTCGCGTCTGGAGTCTTCAGGGTGACCTCCGTGCTCCTCGACCACATCCTGTCCGCGAGATCGTGCGGGGAGCCGAAAGCGACGAGACGGGTGTTCAGTATGCCTACGCGGTCGCTGAGCCTCTGCGCCTCGTAGAGGTTATGCGTGTTCAGGAGGATCGTGCCGCCCCTCGCCTTGAGTTCGAGGATGAAGTCCCTCACGACCTTGCTCGCCTCGGGGTCCAGGCTCGCCGTCGGCTCGTCGAGGAAGAGGATGCGCGGCTCGTGCACGAGGGCTCGGGCAATCGCGATCTTCTGCCTCATCCCCTTGGAGAACTTCGCTATCTTGTCGCCGCGGCGGTCGTAGATCTCAAGCGTCTTCAGTATCTCCTCGATGCGGCCCTGGAGCTTCGATGGCGGGACGCCGTAGATCTCCCCGTAGAACCTGAGGTTCCTCTCCGCGCTGAGCGACTCGTATAGGCCGGGGTTCTCCGGGAGGAGGCCGAGCTGCTCGCGGGCCTTGATCGGCTGAGTCGCCACGTCGAAGCCGCCGACCTCGGCGGTACCGGCGGTGGGCCTGAGGAGCGTGCAGAGCATGCGCATCGTGGTCGTCTTGCCGGCGCCGTTCGGTCCGAGGAGCGCGAAGACCTGGCCCCAAGCCACGTCGAAGGAGACTTCTTGGACGGCAGCTTTGTTGCCAAAGAGCCTGGTGAGGCCCCTTGCCTGGATGGCGAGGCCGGACATGGCAGGCGGGAGAGGAGGGGGACGGAGATAACGTTAGCGGAGGACGGGGCTCATCCGGGCAATGCTCTCTTCCAGTACCGCAATCTTGATACTCCCGACGGAGCATCAAGCGCCGGAGGCGGTTTCGTGGACGTGCGGTGGATCGTCATTCCTGTCGTTCTCGCATTGCTCGTGCAGTTCCCTCCCTGCCGAGCGTCCAATTTCCAGCCTGTCGCCGAGCTCAACTTCGGGACATACATGCCGGACATCGTGATCGACGATGCTCGAGACCTCGCGTACCTCTCCGCGCATGACCTCGACTCCGTGCTCGTGCTTTCGCTCGACGACCTGCAGGTCATCGACGAGATTCCCGTGGGCGTCGGCCCGATGCGGATGGACATGGACCCCGCCACTGACCGCCTCTACGTCGCCCTCGACGGCGGATCCGGCGTGGCGGTGATCGACCTTGCGCTGAGGAACCTCACAGCCACCTGGCCCATGTCACGCGGCGTAGTCGATGTCGTGGTCGGGAGACCTGGGCGAATCTACACGTCCGGCGGGGGCATCTCTGCCGTCAACACAAGCGACGGCTCCGTCGAATGGTGGAGGAACGACCTCGACGGAGTCCTGGCGATTTCTCCCAATCACCGGTACCTGTATCATGGAGGCCTATCCTCTTTCCCCGCGGGCGTGGACAAATGGGATGTGCAGACCGACACCCCTGCATTTCTTGGATCGAACAGGGACACTAACAGCCTCTTAGACATGTCGCTGAGCCCTGACGGGGCCCACCTCTATCTGGCGGCAAGAGGTTCGATTATCCTCGACACAGGGACGATGAATGCGACCGGCTCACTCCCCGAATCAGAGGGGTGTGCCGTGGCGGTTAGCCCTGATGGACAACGCGTCATATTGGGAGGCACTTCCGTCTACGCCTACGACAGCATTTCGGGCGACGAACTTGATTCGTTCGTGGCTCCCTATGGCTATCCCCGCGCGATTAGGATGGATTCGCTCGGGCAGCGCGTCCTCATCTCCCAGACGGACTACCAGCAATCGGACCTGAACAGGCTCCTCGTCTACAGCTGGGTCTATGCGACGCCGCCTACCATCGACATCCTCTCTCCGCTCCCGGGCTCGGGCACATCACGCCATAACGTGACGGTCTGCGTGCACATCACCGACCCTCGTGGAGTCGATGTGTCCTCGATCAAGCTGAGCATTGACGGGTCCGACCTCAGCATCATCTGGGACCCGGTCCGGAACTATGCGACCTCGGACTCCTCAGGGCTAAACAACGGATCGCATCTTCTCACAGCAATAGCATCGAATCTTGCAGGAATCGGCCCGCGGATTGTGGACTGGAACTTCGTGGTCGATCAGGGCGCGCCGTGGTCGAGCATTACGTCGGTCAGGTACGCTTCAAGCATATGGAGCATCAATGTCTACGCGGAAGGCTTCGACACCCTCTCAACCGTCCGCGACATCGTGCTCTACTATCGCAAGGACGGCGGGAGCTGGGTCTCACGTGGGGCGGGCGGCGTCGTCCTCGGTCCTGGAGCGACGAGACGCTGGTGGTCCCTCCCGGTGAACGACACAGGCGGATTCGGTCTCTACGAGTTCTACACCATCGCCACGGACATCGCCGGGAACCAGGAATCCAAGTCGCCTCACGCTGAGGCCTCGATCCGTGTGTCCCCGCCTCCTGACCCTGTAGGCGACATGATGAAGTTGACCCTTCTCGTCGCCATCCTCGGGATCGTTTGCGCCATCGGTGCAACGTCGCTCAACCTATGGCGGTTGCGGCGAGCCAAGGCCGAGGCCCCTGACTCCCCGTTCTCCGTCTCGGAGAGAGTCGAGAAGCGCCGTGCGACGGCAGCCGCCACGCTCACCGTTTGCGCATCTCCGATGCACCTTGCGTCGATCGTGCTCAGCATCTATGGGATGAAGGTCATCGCGGAGGCCGTCGCTGGTAGGGCAATCACATGGCGGGAGTTCATGACCGCGCTCGACCAGACAGGATATCTCTGGTTGTTCTTCATATTCCCGGTCATCCAGGCGTGCTTCGCAATCGTTGCGGCAGCCGCGGCGTTGGGCTTCAAGACACGAAGGTGGACATTCGCCCCGTTCGCCATAATGTCCGGGGCGATTGCGGTCGCCTTTTCATTCGCGATCTTTGGCGGCATCGTCGGTGCGGCGGCAGGTGCTCTAACGATAGCGGGGGGCATCATCATCGCATCACGACCTTCGACCGAAGAACCGTTCCCGCGGGTGAGACCTACGGCGTTCCCACGGATTGGCGCAAGGAGTGAATTCCGCTGGACCCCCGATAGGAAGGCAGAGCTGTCTAGGCCCGAGCCGGAGCAGGACATTGACAGAAAGGATTCACCTCCGCCATGAAGCGGATGGCGGTGGATATGGCGGGGATTGGGGCGGGTGAATAACGGGATAGTCCGATACGGCAGATATGATGACGAGGAAGACAAAGCCGCAGATCGTCGAATCATCTGATGAACTGGATTTGAGCTGACCTGTGGGGCGTTCCGCGTTCAGAGCTCCTTCGCCCTGTAGATTAGCTTGCTCATGTCCGTCTCTCGAATCGCCTTCGCGGCTCCCGCCAAATCCTCGAACGTGAAGTCGGATCTCGCCCCCCTCGCGTCCGCTTCGTACCTCTTTCTCCTCTTCGCGTCAGCGATCCATATCGTCCAGCACCCGAAGTGCTTCCCCACAACGACATCGGAGACCTTGTCCCCGACCATCCACGCCTGGCGGGGGGAGACATCGAGGTCTCTCGCGGCCGCGAGCAGCATTGCTGGCTGCGGCTTGTGACACCTGCACTGGCTCATCAGGTTGTGCGGGCAGTAGTAGATCTCCTCGATTCTGACGCCGTTCCTCGCGAGTTCCTTCAGCATGTTGTCGTGTATCTTCCTCAGTCCCTCATGGCTCAGGATCTTCCAGCCCATGACATCCTGGTTCGTGACTATCGCGAGGCGGTAGTCGCCATCGCAGAGCGACCTCATCGCATCGACCGCGCCTGGAAGGAACTCGAACTCCCGCCAAGTCTTGAGGTAGCCGGGTACGCCCTCGTTGATGACGCCGTCCCTGTCGAGGAACACGACCGGGCCTTTCCCGCCAGATGGCCCTCGTGACTTCAGGAGGCCGTGGCGGTGGACCTTGATGTTCGCCTGCTTCTCCGGGAGTCGGCGGTAAAGATCGACGATTCCCCACTTCGCGAAGGGGTTCCTAGTGAGCTCAAGCCCGTGGTCGAACAGCTGCCAGTCGACCTTCTCTATCTCGTCTTCCTTCGGATGGAAATCCCTGCTTAGGGCCTGCCCACGATACACGAAGCCGAGCGTGTAGGCCGGTTTCTCAGGGAAGGTCGAGACGTAGACGCCGATTGTGTCATCTACCGCCACGTCCACTCCCGTCTCTTCTTTGAACTCCCTTGCACACGCGATCTCAGGCAGTTCCCCGTACTGCATGAACCCGCCAGGCAGGTTCCAGTAGCCCATGGAGAATCCCCTCTTGGCCTTGACCATGAGGACCTTGTCCCCCTCCACCGCCGCGACCTCGGCGACGCATCGCATCATCGTCATGTAGATCGCGTTCTTGACGACCGAGTCGACGTCGTCCCTCTCCAGCGCGTCATCCCGCCACAGCCACTCGTCCGGATGGCGGTCCAGCAGCGGCTTGACCATCTCGACGTCCGCCTCGCTCAATCGCATCGTCGCGAGCTTCTCGACCTTGAATGGGATCTTGTCGCCGTCCCCGGGGAACCTCAGCTTCCCGCCATCCCTCACGAGGTAGACCTTGCCGTCAGTCTCGGCATATACCAGCTTCTTCCTCTTCCGCGATGTCATTTCCGGCCTTTTCAAATCGTAATGCGGCAAGGCATATAACGATGAGCAAGTGCACTTGTTCGAGGCACGTGCCAGCGCCTCTTTGGCAGTCCCAAGGGTATCATGAGACCGAAATCCGTCGCAATCTATTTATGCACGAAAGGACAGATATAATGAGAAGGCCCGGAGCATGTGCAGGATAATCAAGACAAAGAGTGAGACCCTAGCCCTTATTCTCCGCGCGCAGTATGTGAACGAGGTCTGGAAGAAGGCGCAGACAGGGCAGCCCCCGACCCCCGTCGTCATGAATGCTAGGGTTCCGGTTCCGAAGGAGACACCCTAGGCTGGGCCGCCGGTACCTGTATCGGTCGCTTCGACAGCCTGTTCGCTTGCCCCTCAAGTTCCTGAGCCTTGGCTTTATGCCTGGCGGCTTTGGTTTCTAGTTTCGAAGCGTCTAACCTCAGCTTGGCGGCTTTCTCCCTCAGCGACGCGGCCTTCGCGTCGTCCTTTGCCTGTTTCTTCAGGTCCCTGATCGTGGAGCCCGGGATTGACACAGGACTCGGAGGGGTTCGGGTCGATATAAATGTTGAGACGCATCATGTCGAAGGCCGGGACAGGGAGACGGTCGATTCTTCCCCGATGGCGGGGATCTCTCACTTCCCTGCGCCATCCCTCTTATCTGTCTCAGTTGGTGGGGCTTCAATCTCATTCTTCCCTCTCATTCGCCTGAGTACTATCAGCACGATGATGACGGCGAGCACGACAAACAGGTAAATGGGCCACAGCGATGCGAGGAGCGTGCCCACGTCTGACTTGGGCTTGATTGTCACGTGCAGGCTTCTCTCAACTCTATTCCCGAGGTTGTCGGTCGCCCGGTAGTCTATCGTGTGCGTTCCCTCTGACAGCTTGAACTCTCCCGTGTAGTTCATCCAAGCGCCACTGTCTATCCTGTACTCAATCAGCCTGACGCCGCTGCCTGAATCCGTGGCGGTCAGGTTGAAAGTCGTGTCCACCGTGAGGTCTGCATCTGCGAAATTGATCATCGGCTGCGGCGCTGTATTGTCGAGCACGACGGTGCTCGTGCGGTTCTCCTCCGTGTTGCCAAGTTTGTCCGTGGAGCGATATTCCAGGTTGAAAATGTGATCAAAGCCAGTCAGCCTGAACTGCGCGCCGTAAGAAGCCCAGTCGGACCAACTCCCATTCCACATTCGAAAGCTCGTCTCGGCGACGCCCACAGGAGTGATGCCGCCATCGACGGAGCTGAAAGCCAGGGGCGTCGACGAGTTGACATATGTCACCATAGCCGTGAAGTTCGGAGCGCCTATGGATAGATTCGTGGTCGGAGGCGTACCGTCCACTCTCAGCGTCTGGCTCTTCACGCTCTCAACATTTCCAAGATTATCCGTGGAATACCATTGGAGAGTATGCTCACCCTCGCTCGTCAATCTGAACGTGCCAGTGTAGTCAGTCCACGGGAGGAGGTCTATCTTGATCGAGGTGCTATCGATGACAACGCCGCTGTTGTCCACGATTGAGAAGCTCACCGGAGTCGTCGGAGTTACGTAGGTGACAGCCGAGGTGTAGTTCGGGTTGCCGATGACCAGCGATGTCTCAGGCGGCAATGTCGGCGGCAGTTGCCCCGGTCCTATGATGTTCACGGACCACCAGTTGAACGCCTCGTCGAAAATATCCTGCCATCCAGTCCAGGTGTCGTTCCTGTAACCTATGGTGGTATTCAGGATGTATAACGTGTTGTACGGCAGATCCCAGACGAGCAAGCCTTGGGCGTCCTTGACCACTTGGATCCTCAGCGCATCGTCCATCTCGCTGGCGAACTGTGCAGAAAGAGATTCGAAAATGGCGCCGCAATAACCCGGTGTGTTGTCGCCGAGCCCCGACTCCACCACCCTGTCGCAGCCGAACATGCTCTCGAGATAAAGCTCTGGGAACAGCCCGAGGTTGTCCCAGGAAAAGAGGTGCATGTCGTAGAAGCCGTTCCAGGCCGCAATCTTGACCGCATCGAAGGCCGTGGGGGCGCTGTCGACATTCAGCCCAATCGACTTCAGGCTGTTTGCGATCATAATGCCCACGTCCGCCATGGTTGGATCGTAGTCTTTGGCGGGAGTCAGGATGCTGTATTTCATCGGTCTCCCGTCAGGGAGGTCACGCCAACCATCGCCATTCTTGTCCGTGTACGCGGCCGCGTCTAAGATGGATGCTGCTTGAATCAGGTCGAACGGAGGAGTCCTCGCGCTGGTGTTGATGTATATTGGATTAATCGGCGAGAGAGGCACGTGACCGTTGAAGCCGTGTCCACCGAGCAGTCTGAGGACGATGAAGTCCTTGTCGATCGCGTAGCTCACTGCCTTCCGGAAGTTCAGGTCGTCGAAGGGCTCCTTGCGCATGTTGAACGCGAGGTAGTTGAATCCGTCCATGGTCGAATTCACGAAGCCCATGTTGGGGTCATGCTTGAGGTCGTTGTAGAAGCCTTGAGGAAGGCTCCACGGCACGATGTGAACCTCTCCATACTTCAAGGCGAGGATCGCCACATCGAGGGTGCCGTAGATCTTGAACTGCATATGCGTCACGTTGTTCGGGAAGAACGGCCACGACCGGCCGCCGTAGAGAACGCTCTGTCCCTTCCCCCAATACGAGTCATACACCTGCAGGTCCAAGCTCGACATCGGGGTCCACTGCTGCAAGATCCACGGCCCCGTCCCGATCGTTGCCGCCAAATCGGTCGGACTCGACCCGAAGTCCTTGTCGAAGTCGAACTCGATCCCGCCCGAGAGCATGCTGCCATCGGGGAGGACATAATCCGAGAGTGCAACGGGAACCAGATGGTCTTTCCAGATGTGCGCGGGCATTATCGGCCTGGTCAGCGTGCCGAATGTGAACATCGAGTAGTTCTGTCGGATGTGAAACACGACGGAGGTTTCGTCGAAGATGGTGATGCCCACGTGACTGGGGTTCGCCGCCCCCCACGCTGTCATCGAGGCGTTCCACCGCGGCCATGTCGCGTCCGGCCAGACGATTGATTTCATGATCGGTTCGTGAAGTTCGCCGTTGAAGGCCATCGTCTGATAGCTGAAGACGACGTCGGTCGCGTTCATCGGGGGTCCGTCGGTGAACGTCACATCCTGCCTGATGTTGACTCTCACCTGGCCGGGGATGAGAGGATCAATCGTGTAATCGGTGGCGAGGACGGGATAGAGGGTGCCGTTTGGCAGCACGCCGAACAGCCCCTCGAACACCCACTGCCGCCACATCATGTGCTTCCAGACAGCGTTGGTCGTGATGTCCCACGGATTCAGGTTTGGCGTGTCGTTCTGCACGCCGATTATCAGGGTGCCTGTTGGCGGCGCCTTGACAGCCTCTGGAATGACTAAAATGGCGGCTGTCAGGACAATCAGAACCACGATGCCCGAAGCAATCCGTATCATGTGCTCAGCCCTCCCGATTGCGGAGACTATCCGACAACTTCCCTAAATAATTGCTTGTACGGTCTTTGTAATCTTAGGCTATGTCCGCGATTCTGCTTGCAGCAATCGACATGTAGTCATCGAAGAAGAAACCTTGGAAAGGCGGCAATGACGGGAAGGCAGTCATGAAAGCTTTCGCTATCACGTCCATGCCGTTCGTCCTGGCCGAGGTGGGGACGGGGATAGCATCCTACATCACGGGCCAGCTCTCCATACCGCCGGTGCTGGGACTCGGCACCGCCGTTGATATGGGTATCCTTGTGGCGGGGCTGGTCGTCATGCTCGCGAGAGCATTGAAGAGGGGAGAAATGGAAGCTGAAGCAGCGAACGAGCCCGAGAACCGATGATAATCGTTGAAGCCTTGTCCTCGGTTGCGACGCTTACAATAGTCCTCGCATCCCAGCAAACCATGATATATCTGGAGGGCGATGATTCTATGAAGAGGGGGTAAGGGATTATCGTCGCGAAAGGTGCTTCACGCGAGGGAGCGGTATTCAGACCAGTTCGCATAATCGCAGCAACCGTGGCTGCGTTGCTCCTGCTGAGCCTCGTCACGTTCTCGTGTCCGGAGAGTGGAGATTCGAGTCCCGCCGCAAGCGGGACCGATCAGACCATCACCGACAAGTTGCACTCGATTGGCGGCTACTTCATTGGGAACAGAGGGCAGGTGGCGGACGGGATTCGATACTATTCGAGAGGCAACCCTTCGGTCGGGTTCAGGGACGACGGTGTCATGTTCGTTTTGACCGAAATCCAAGGGGATGGAAGTACTTTCAACGGCGGATTCGCCGAACTGATAAGGTCGCCGACTGCCGCCATCGAAGAACGGCAGGTCGCAAGTTCCCTCGCCTACTTCCTCCGTTTCGAAGGCGCCGATTTCGTCAGGCCAGTGGGGAACGAGAGACTGCAGTTCAACAGCAACTTCTTCATTGGGAACGACTCTCGCAACTGGGGGATGGACGTTCCAAACTATCGGGAGATAGTCTATCATGACCTCTACGAGGGCATAGACCTCGTGTACCGCCATGGACCGACGGGTCTGAAGTATGAGTTCGTCGTTCATCCTGGGGCAGACGAAAGAGATATCAGGACAAGATACGAGGGAATAGAGTCGATGGACCTGATCGGCAAGGCCATCGTTGTGGGCACGGCGTTGGGGGAGGTGCATGACTCGGCTCCACTCTCGTTCCAGGGAACAGGGGGGGAGGTGCACTGTCATTTCGTCGTCATAGCCCCGCTTACTCAGGGCTTCGACTGCGAGGGCCGGGAAGCCTCGAAAACGCTCACCATCGACCCGCTCGTCTACTCCACATTCATCAGCGGTACAGACAAGGACGGTGAAGGTTGGACCTCGGTAACAGTCGACTCCGACGGTGACGCGTATGTCACCGGGGACACCTTCTCGGTCGACTTCCCGGTCACTCCTGGCGCTTACAACACCACATCCAACCCCGCAGGTCACACAGACATTTTCGTGGCCAAGCTCAACCCAGCAGGCAGTACCCTCATCTATTCGACATATCTGGGAGGTAGCCAAGACGACTACAGTAGATCGATTGCCGTGGATCCAGCCGGCAGCGCCTACGTGACGGGTGATACTCTCTCTCCCGACTTCCCCACCTCGATTGGGGCCTATGACACGACTCTGGGCTATGACGACGCGTTCGTCACCAAGCTGAATCCCGCGGGAAACGCTCTGAACTACTCAACCTACCTAGGTGGCGCGTACGGCGATACTACTTCGTCCGTTGCAGTGGACGCAGCAGGCAACGCCTACGTCACAGGACAGACGGTCTTCGGCGACTTTCCAACAACGGCCGGCGCATTCGATACGACGTTCAACGGGGCGGAGAACGACGGCTTCGTCACGAAGCTAAGTCCGACGGGCAGCAGCCTCATCTACTCCACATATCTTGGCGGCAATGGCGATGAACGGGGATTCGCAATCGCGGTCGACATCCTTGGCAATGCATATGTCGCCGGGATTACGCTCTCATCGGATTTCCCCGTCTCTTCTGGCGCCTTCGACGAGACACCAAACGGGGGCAGGGATGGTTTCGTGACGAAACTGGACTCATCGGGGAGTACCCTCGTTTACTCGACCTTACTAGGGGGCTTCATGTCTGATAACGTACTATCCATCGCCGTGGATGCGTCGGGATATGCCTACCTGACAGGTAGCAGCGACTCGTGCTGCTCCTCGCGCGCGTTCCCTGTCACTCCAGGGGCGTTCAACGTCACTGGCGACTACGCCGGGAGCGCTTTCGTGACGAAGCTGAACGTCAACGGCAGTGCCCTCGTCTATTCCACCTTCCTCGGAGGCGGTAGCTGGGACGGGGGATTCCACGTCGCCGTAGACTCGGACGGCAACGCATTCGTATCCGGGACAACTTACTCCAACGATTTCCCTGTCACCCCGGACGCCGTGGACGGAAGCTGCAACTGCACGGAGTTCGGGCCGTCTGACGCCTTCGTAACGAAGCTGAATCCCAACGGAACCGCGCTCCTCTACTCCTCTTTCCTTGGCGGTGCCCAGGGCAGCGAGAGTGCGAGAGGCGCGTCCCTCGCTCTTGGCGGCACGGACAACGTATATGTGGCCGGCTCCACATGCTCATCCGATTTCCCGGTCACACCGGGCGCCTTCGACACGGTGTTCAAGGGCTCCCGCAGCAGCCCGGACGTCTTCGTCGCGAAGATCGGCATCGGGGAGGGCGCGAACACACCTCCCCTGATATCCTCGTTTAAGGCCAGCGCCGCCGGTGAGGGCGATGTCGTCACTTTCACAGTCGATGCGAGTGATGCGGATGGCGACGCCCTGACCTACGACTTCGACTTCGAGTCTGATGGTGTATTCGATGTCACAGGTCCTAACAACACCGTCACTCACACTTGGGGGGACGACTATGCAGGCAAGGCGACTGTACGGGTGAGTGACGGGAAATCAAGTGTTGAGGCGAACACCACAGTTACCGTCCTCAACATCGTTCCCTCCGGAACGATTTCGGTAGTCTCGCCCCAGCATGAGGGCAGCCCGATGACTTTCTTAGCCAACGTCACCGACCCCGGCAGCGACGACCTCTTCCTCACATGGAAGTGGGGATTCGGAGCATCGGACGAGAAGTCCACCTACTACAACAACGGAGTCGGCCCCGACCCATACCCGAGTCCTGACATCAACCCGAGGGACATCACGGACGGCAAGACACACGCCTACGGGGACAACGGGGCGTTCACGGTCACCGTCTTCGTCCAGGACGACGACAGCGGGTCGAGTGGCACAACGCTCACGGTCACCGCCACGCCTGACAACCTCCCGCCGACGGTGACGGTTTCCGGCGGGATGAGCATCGACGAGGGGCAGTCGGTCGCGCTCACGGCGGTGGGGAGAGACCCGGGCAGCGACGACCTCACCTTCAGCTGGGATTGGGGAGAGGGCTCGGCCGAGTCACGAATCTACTACAATAACGGAGTCGGGCCTGACCCGCCCAACAGCCCCGGCGGGACCTATCCGTTCACCGCCACGGACACCGCCACCCGCGCTTACGGTGACAACGGCATCTACACGATTACTCTCAAAGTGACGGACGACGACGGTGGCTTCACGACATGGTCGGGACAACTGACCGTCATCAACCTCCCTCCGGCAATACAGCCGTTCGGGCCGTTCACCGTAGACGAGGGAAGCTTCCAGTCCATGAACGCGACCGCGACGGACCCGGGAAGCGACGACCTCACCTTCGCGTGGTCGTTCGAACTCGGACCGATGCTGCAGACGATATGCTACAACGACGGAGTCGGCCCGGACCCGCCGCAGAGCCCGTGGGGCACATACCCGTTCACCGCCTCCGATTCCGTCGGGCACACGTACGGAGACAACGGGCTCTACGTGGTCACGCTGACAGTAACAGACGACGATGGCGGTTCCGCCTCCTATTCCACGGAGGTGAACGTCAGCAATCTGCCGCCAGCGATCACTCCATTCGGTCCATTCGAGGTGAACGAGGCAGACCCGCTCTCGATAATCGCCAACGCAGTCGACCCAGGAAGCGACGACCTCAGCTTCACGTGGATGTTCGAGTACGGTCCGACGGTCCAGAACATCCACTACAACGACGGGGTCGGGCCTGATCCGCCAAAGAGCCCCGACGGCGTCTTCCCGTTCAGCGTGGATGATTTGGCGGCTCACACCTACGGCGACAACGGCGTCTTCAAGGTCTCCTTGAGAGTCGAGGACGACGATGGCGGTGTCGCCACATACGAAACCACAGTCACCGTCCTCAATGTCCCTCCAACTATTCTGAATGCGGAGGCGTTCATGGTCGCAAACATCACGCTGCGGGTGGCGGGGGAGAAGTGGCACGACGTCATCCTCAGGCTGTACGAGGAAGGGAACGAGACCGGATACGTGAAAGTGGTCAGGTATCCCGGAAGCCCCGACGACCAGTCCACCACGCTGTACAACGTGCACATCAGCATGAGCAGAAAGTTCTCGGCGGTGGCTTACTACACCCCGGATGACGACCCGGTAAACGGACAAATAAATGGTGCAGACCCAGCGTGGCTGATCATCGGGTGGGAGAATGGTAACGAGACGACGCTGCATCACACCTTCAACGTCATGCACAACGACACTTGGACGTGGCGGGTGGATGACATTCACCTGTACGCAGTCAATCAGATAATACACTTCGCGGCGACGGCGTCAGACCCGGGCAGCGACGACCTCGATTTCTCATGGGATTCTGGCGACGGCAGGACTCTCACGACGGTGACGTACAACAACGGTGTCGGTCCGGACCCCTACCCGAGCCCTGAGGTGAACCCGATAACCGCCAGCTCTGATGTCTCTCTGGTCTACTCCGTTACGGGCAAATACACGGTCATATTGACAGTGACTGACGATGATGGAGGCTTAGCCACCATGTCGTTCACGATTCAGGTGGGCTAGATTCAGGTGGGCTAGACGCTCAGGTTTCGTTTGATGGTGCGTATCGGCCTGCCGCCGGTCACCGTGATTGGCCGCACCGCCATCTGCCGCGTGCTGATACGTTCTCTTCTGCTTTGCATGCACCTCCACAAACGACCGCTCCCGCCCTCTCCGCCACGTTATCAAATCGCGGGCCTAGATTGGCGTCGCGACAATTACATGCATACACCCGCCCTCAGGTCAGGCCTTCCGTTCCTCCTTGATCTCCTTCCATTCCTCAAGATTCAACACCCGAACCGAGCCTCGGACGGGTCTCCGGTGATCCTGGGCGACTCGCCCGGGCTTCCGGCAGCGCCCGGGGACGGGGGGCGGGCCCG
>Ga0315277_10003271_pt1 | contig 22033 bp, 21 predicted proteins | sample YL17G05_15_MG_FD_203695 | JGI IMG/M metagenome (GOLD analysis project Ga0315277, IMG submission 203695) | Sediment microbial communities from Yellowstone Lake, YNP, Wyoming, USA - YL17G05_15 | ecosystem: Environmental > Aquatic > Freshwater > Lake > Sediment | place: USA: Wyoming | collected...
GCGAGGAGCATCAAAACCCCCCTCGCCGTCAAGCGCAGTTCCATCTCCCCATATCGTCGCGGTCTGCGAAGATTGCGCCGGAGCGCGGACAGCCTTGTCCGCCAGCGGAAAGCCGCGGCAGACCCACGCGCGGACAAGGCTGTCCGCGCTCCGGGGGCAACGGCAAGGCCCCACTCGGGCCGCCGCCTGATTTGAAGGATGGGGTTCACGCGGAGATTTTTCTTGGCGACGTTCTACGCCCCGCCCATGTGGATGGCAATGCGCAAAGCAAGTGCGCCAGGCTAAGGCTCCGTGGTATTTCCCCCGAACAGGCAGGCAGCAACACTAAGGGTTCCCAATGCGATAGAGGTGGCTATCCGTCCGGAGGAAAATCGCGCGATCCACGATGGCGGGCGTTGCCGTGACTTGACCATCGAGCAGATTCTCCGCGAACTTCTCGAATTGTTTGCCGGCCTTGACCACAGTGCTCCTGCCGTCCTTGCCGAAGAAATAAACCCGCCCCTCGGCCAGCAGCGGGGACGCGAAGTGCTTCCCGCCCAAACGCTCCTGCCAGTGTACCGCGCCGGTTCGTGGATCGCCGCAGCTCGCGATACCGTCGTCCGAAATCCAGAAAAGCTCGTCGCCCGACAAAACCGGCGAGCACATCACCGGTACTTGGCGCGTGGATTTCCAAGCGAAGCGGTTGGTGGTCACGTCGCCTTCGCCGTCCGCACGGAAGGCCTGAAACTCCGGCTTCATGCAGCCCGTGCTGAAAATCACCGTGCCGTTCTCAAACACCGGACACGAGCCAATGGAGAAGCCGTTACCGTGGCGGGCCCGCCAAATCTCCCTGCCGGTCGCCGGCTCGTAAGCCGCCACCCAATGCGCGCACGGCGAAATCAGTTGCGGCTTGCCGCCGACTTTCAACAGGAGCGGCGTGACGAAACATTTCTTGAGGTTCCCGCTCTTGGTCTCGATTGGCGGGCGATCCGTCTTCCAAACCGCCTTACCAGTGGTCTTGTCGAGCGCTGTGATGTATTGAGCGTCGCGACCATCGCGGACCAGCACCAGCAAATCCTGGTAGAGCAACGGCGAACTGCCCGGCCCGACTTGGTGATCCAGCGGCAGCCGCGTTTTCCAGACGATCTCGCCGGACTTCGCGTCCAGACACGCTGTGCCGAACGTCCCGAAGTCGCAATAGAGCCGGCCCGGCTCGATCACCGGCGTGGGTGTGGCCCAACTGTTGAGCCAGTGGACGGGGTCGGGATTATCCACCTCGAAAAGAAGCGTGCGCCAGAGGAGCCTCCCGTCGGCGGCATCAAGGCAGACGACTTCGAGCGAGACGTGCTCGGCGGTTTGCATGTCATCGCCGCTGATTGTCTTCCGCTGCACACCCTGCTCGACGGCCAGCGTCAGCCAAATCCGGTCGCCCAGCACCACCGGCGAGGAGCGACCCCGCCCGGGCACGGCGACTTTCCAAGCGATGTTGTTGGTCTCGCTCCAGGTCAGGGGGACACTCGTGGCCAGCGAAGTACCGTCACCACGCGGGCCGCGGAACTGCGGCCAGTTGTGCTCTGCGCCGACCACGGCGCCGGCCAGCATGGTCGCAACACACATTAATAGAAAGGGGCGCACGCGCCTTCTGATACTCGAAACGCGGCGCATCGTCCATTGCGATGAACAGAATCCGCTCGCCTTGCCGGCAGGGCGCGGACAAGATGCCGCGCAAATTCATCCCACGACCCACATGACCACGCCATCACCGGGAGACGTTGCAAGCAGCGCACGCCTTGGCGAAATGCTCGGCTGGATTCGCCGCATCGTCGGCTTCGGCACGCGGCGACCGGGATATCCGCAGAGTTTGCAGGTCGAGCAATGGTTGGAAGCGCAGTTTCACGAATTCGGCCTGACCGATGTCCGCGCCGAGCCAGTGCCGGTGAACTGCTGGCAGCCGTCAGCGACCGCACTGGAGTTTGCCGCAGGTGCGGTTGAACTGCCGTGCTTCCCGATTCCCTACACCGCGTGGACTTCCCCCGAGGGCGTTGAAGCACCGACGGCTTTCGTGGGTGAAGGCAGTCCTGACGAATTTCAACGAGCGAATGTGCGTGGGCAGATTGTCGTCGCCGACATGAAGTTCGCCGACCTGCCCGGCGGCGCGCTCAAGAAGGGGGCGCAGTTTGTCCGCGATGCGAAGGGGTCAATCCCGGACGGTCCGTTGCACGTGGCGAACTGGCTCATCCGGAATTTCGCGGCTTACTACGAGGCGCAGCGGCGTGGCGCGGTCGGTTTCATCGGGCTGCTTGTGGATTCACCGGCGGACGGCTGCGATTTCTACGTGCCTTACGACGGCTTCTTGAAAGGGCTGCCGGGCGTGTGGGTCGGGCGTGAGCATGCGGCGCAGGTGCGGGCGCTCGGTCATTCCGGCCACCGTGCGCGTCTCGTGAGCACGGGCGAGAATCGCGTCGTGGACTCGCACAACATCGTGGGCGTCGTGCCGGGAAGCGGCCGCGCGACAAACGCCGCCAACGAAAACATCGTCGTCACCTGCCACCACGACGCGCCGTTCGCGTCGGCGGTCGAAGATGCTTCCGGCGTGGCCGTGCTGCTGGCGCTGGCGAAGGAATTCGCCGCGCTCCGAAACGGTCAGCCCCGGCTGAGCCGCGACCTCGTCTTTGTTGCTTCCTCCGGCCACTTTCATGGCGGCATCGGCAACCGGATCTTCGTGCAGCGGCACGCTGAGGATTTGTTGAAACGGACGGTCGCCGCGTTCGGCGTCGAGCATATTGCGGAAGAGGTCGAAGGCGACGGTTACGGCGGCTACCGGCTGACAAGCCGACCCGAAGTGAGGGCGTTGTTCTTTGACGGAAGCAACGCGTTCGCGAGCGTTCTCGCAGAAGAGGCCGAGCGTTGCGGGCTGGACCGGTTGATTTGCGCCGACGCTTACGGTTTCGGACCGGAGCCGCCGTGCGACAGTGCGCCGTTTTTCACGGCTGGTTTTCCCTCCGCCTGCCACATCTCCGGGCCGCTGTACCTCTTTGATCCGCACGACACGCTCGACAAGGTGCGCGCAGTTGATCTGGTGCCGGTGGAAAATTTCTTCGCGAACACGATCCGCCGGGTTGATGCGGTTTCCGCCAGGGAGCTTGCCGAGGGGATGAAGCGGCCCCGCGGTTCACCGCCCACGCCACCGCCGCCGTGGTTTCGTCCGCCGCCCGTTTGAAAGCGCTCTGGGGGGACGCGAAGCGAGGATTCAGTTCTCTCCGTGGACGCGCGTGACGAGGGTGGACATGGCCTTGTAAAGCTCCGGGCTGTTCAGCTTGGGATTCTGCTGCACGGCCTGCCGCGTCTGCTGAATCAGCGTGCCGAGGGCCTTCTTCTGCGCCTCGTCCATCGCCTGTGCCTGCGCCACCCGGTTCATGGTGATGACCGCCTGCGCGTAATTGCCGTTCTGCAAGGCCGCGCTGGCCTGGGCCACTTCCTGTTTGATGGGGGCGTCGGTCTTTTCGTAGCTCTGCTGCAGTTGTTCCGCGGCGACCTTGGCCGACGTTGACTTGCTGCCGCAGCCGGCCGTCACCGCCACTGCCGCCATCATCAACAGCCATTGAACTTGGAGGGGGAGCTTTTTCATAATCGAACCGGATTTGCTGCAATTCAGAAGGCCGGTGTCCAGTTCCGATCGGTCTGGACCCGGGTCGGTTGATACAGTTCGTCCGGTAGCAAACCAAAATCACTGCTGCGGAGCTTGCGGTATTTCTTGTACTCGGCGTGGCCGTCCACGAAGATCAGGTTGCCGCCCTCGTCGTGGACGTTGCAGAGGTTCTCGCGCATGTAGGGGGAGATGAACGAATCGTGCGTGCTGCTGCTCGCCCACATGTGCCACTCGTGGTAGGTGTTCGGCACCAAACCCTCCAGCGCCGGCTCTGAACGGTCGTTCGGCTCGGGTTGGTTCCACAACTGATTGGAGAGCGACCACGCTTCCTGCATGAGGATGATGGCCGCCGGGCGGGGAATCGCGGCCAGTTTCCGGCCCAGCGGCACGGTGTTCACGGACAGCCCCGTGCTGCTGTAGGCCGTCGGCGCGTAAACCGCAAGGGGGTGCGGTTTGAGGGACGGACAGTTATAGACCGCCGGCGACATCATACTGGGCTTCGAGCCGAGATACGCGATCAGCAGATTCAACACGTTGGGCGGCGCGTACGGATTGTTGAAATCGTCCACCGGATGCCGTTTGGGCGGCAGCTTCCTGGTGTCCTGCTCGTACATCTGCAATGCGACCCCCACCTGGCGCATGTTGCTCATGCAGGCGATCCGCCTTCCTCGTTCCTTGGCCTTGCTCAACGCCGGCAGCAACATGGCCGCAAGGATGGCAATGATGGCGATGACAACCAACAGTTCAATCAGCGTGAACCCAGTCAAACGTTTGCGATGCGACATCGGTTTCATAAGTTCCAACCGCCAAAACAAATCAGCTTCGGACTGCTTTGCGTCTGGCATCTGGCAGCAGCCTAACCCAATCACGCGGAGGCTTCAACACCCCTTGCGCCGAAACTCCTTCGCTTCTGGCGGGCCACGGGTTCTCACAAGGCTGGGCGGGACCGCTGGCGGGTGAGGCCGTCGGAAAGGACTCCAGACCTTCTCCGATCGGAGCTTCCATGCACCCCGGCCGCAGCACCCTTCGCCAGTTCGCGGCGGATGCCCGAAGCAACACCGGCGACAAGAACCGCCTCGTTTCTGCCTGAATTCAACTGCTCTGCTGTGTCGTTTGACGCGGGCGGCAGTAGGGCGAGAGGCCGCGAGTTGGAGAGCTTGTTGATGAACAGGGCTCGTGCGGGCCGGTCATTTGACACCGTGAAGTACTGGTCTAACTTTTCACGCCGCAATCAAAACCCAGTCATCGAGTGAAAGCGATGCCAGTCTTAGGAATTCGACCCCCGCGGCGCGCGGGCGCCGGGGGGTTCACGCTGATCGAACTGCTGGTGGTCATCGCCATCATCGCCGTGCTGGCGGCCCTCCTGCTTCCGGCCCTGTCGGCAGCAAAAGAGACGGCGCGCTCTGCGGCGTGCGTCAACAACCAGCGGCAGCTCACGCTCGCGTGTCTGATGTATGTGGACGACAGCGGCGATTTGTTTCCTTACAACTTCGGCACAGCGGAAATCAAACAGGCGGTGGCGCAAAACCAATTTGTCAACTGGACCAGCCCGGTGATGAGCTGGGAATTGGACGCCGACAACACCAACGCGCCGCTCGTGACGCGCGGCGGCATCGGCCCTTACACCGGCGGCACGCCCGGCATCTACCGCTGCCCCAGCGATCGGGCGGTGAGTGACGTGCAGCGGCAGGCGGGCTGGAGCGCCCGCGTGCGCAGCATTTCGATGAACGCCATGGTCGGCGACGCCGGCCGGTTCACGACCAGCGGGCGCAACGTGAACAACCCCTACAACCGGCAGTTCTTCAAGGTGGCCCAAGTTCTCCGGCCGGCGAACATCTTCCTGTTCATTGAGGAGCACCCGGACAGCATCAACGATGGGTATTTTTTGAACCGGGACGAGAGCTACCAGTGGTACGATTTGCCGGCCTCCTATCATAGCGGCGGCGCGAACTTGACCTTCACGGACGGCCACCTCGAACGCCGCCGCTGGCGTGACCCCAGCACGAGGCCGCCGCCATTGCCGGACGCGGCGAAGCTGCCGTTCGCCATCCCGCTAGACCAGCGAGGCGATTTTGAGTGGTTGATGGAGCGCACGAGCGAGGCGGTTTATTGAGGTGGGACCCGGCGGCGCCAGGGCGAGTTGTCTAACGCTGAGACGCAGAGAACGCGGAGGGCGGCAGGGGTTCTCAACTGCCCGCCAAATCACGAACGAGGTTTCTGCAAGACTCCATCTTCGCCACGCGAATCTCTGCGTGCACTTCGCCTCTTCGTTAATGGGGCGGCCGCCACGACGGCATGTCCCCCGCCAAGAGGAGTTTGGCAATGGCCCCCAGGCAGCAGGCAGCTCAAAGATACTTGCGAAGGAAATCGGATTCCTCGGGGCCGGTCAGCAGGTAGGTTTTGTCGCCTTCACTCCAGCTCACCGCGAGCAATTCATTGACCCGGTTCAACTGAGGCCTCGAGGGCGGCGGGTCCTTCAGCGCAGTCCGGTCCATGACGAAAAGGTAGAGCATCTGTTTGTCGCCCCGGTCGAAGCACACCATGGACACGGGATGATTGCGCCAACGCAGGAGCCCGCCGCCTGTGAGTTGCAGCCGCGACAGGCCGGGCGCGACTTCGTAGTCCGCCGGCGCGCCACGTGCCGCCATAAACTGCCGCACTTGGCTCATGTCGTTCGTTACGATGTCCATCCGGTATTCGCGCAGCGCGGTGCTGACCATGCGCGCCTGGAAATTGGCGAAGCCATCCGCCTTGGTCGGCTTGAACCAGAGGCTCGCCAAGCCCAGCAGGAGCGCGACGGAGGCCGCCGCCGCCAGCCACACGGGTTGCCGCCGCCAAACCGGCAGCGGGACGATCTTCTGCGCCGCGGCGATACGGGCCTTGAGCTGCGCCGGCACTTCGATCTCGCGGAACTTGGCGCGCATCGCGTCCTGAAAGGCGCAGTGGTGTTGGAGCCACGCGCCCAACTCCAGATCGCGCCGGGCGAGTTCGAGCGCCTCCGCCATCGGCGGCTCGGCAGCATCGGCGCTCCCGGGCCGATACAGCAGCAGGATTTGTTTAGCTTCGGCAGTGGTCATGACGATGAATCTTTTCCCGTGTCACCGGCGCCCGGCGATTCGCGCAGCACCAGTTCCTTCAACTGCCCCAGGCCGCGGGCGATGCGCGACTTCACGGTCCCCAGCGGCACTTCGAGGATCGTGGCGATTTCTTGATAGGAATAATCCTCCAGGTAAAACAGCGCGACCGCCGCCTGGAACTGCGGGTCCACGCGCCCGAGCAATTCCACGACGGTCCGGCCGTCCAGTTGATTCACGGCGTCCGCCGTCACCACCGGCAGTTCGGCTTCCACCTCGGAGATTTCGAATTGCGGGAAACGCGCGGCGCGGCGGCGCGATTGCAGGAATTGCCGGTGCAAGGTCGTGAACAACCAGGCTTTCACCCGCGTCGCGTCCCGCAATTGATGGCCCTTGGCGGCCCAGGTCAGGAAAGTTTCCTGCACGAGGTCGCCGGCGTCGCTTTCTGTGCGCGTCAGGCTCATGGCAAACCGATACAACGGGGCGTAATGGAGGTCCACCAGACGTTGGAAGTCTGATTCGCCGCCACCACTGCCTTCGTCGTATGAGGATCGAGCTGCCACAAATGTTCCCGTCAATCGGTTGTGCGCCGGCACCCGGCGCTCACGCCCTCAATGGTCGCCGCAATCCAGCCAAAGGCGAGCCGGAAAAGGTTTTAAGGAATTCCGGGAACCAAAACAAGGACTCATGACTCTCATTAGCATGAAACGATGGTACCAAGGCCTGCCTGATGCGCCGCGCCGCCTGCCGGTGGCGCGCTGGATTGAGGCAGAATTCACCGTGCCATTGCGGTTCCGGCCGAAACGCCCACGGTCCGCCACGAGCAGAACACCGTCGCTCCGATGGGCAAACCAGCACCGAAAAAAGACCACTACTGGAGTACACCATGCACAAGCAACAGGCGTTTGGTTTTTCCCAGGTAGAGTTTTACCCCATAGCGCAGGGCTCCTCGGAGGCACAGCCTAGTTCCGGTGAACGAGTCCGTAATCGGGCTTGAAGCAGCGGCGCGGTGCGTGACGCCCCGATGGATTCAGACGTCTGCATCCGCGACACCAATATCGAACCAAGAACAAAGAAAACATGAAGGCGGTAACACTATGAAAACCAACAGCACGATCGTACTGAACATTCTTTCGCAATCGCCATTAACGGCGCTCCCACTGGGGAAGTCGCCCCGCCTGGTCACCGCACTGCTGGCACTGGCCGCTCTGGTGGCGCCGTTGTTGGCAGGGGCGGCCACCGTCTGGACCGGCCCTCCGATGACCTTCAGCAAGGCGGGCCTTGCGGACCCAACGCAGGCGGCCAACCAGGACCGCCTGACGCCGAATGTTTGGCTGACGCGGGCCAGCACCGAGGGCTTGTACAATGCCAAGACCGAATCGATTTACGACAAACTCAATCGCACGAGTCCTGCCGATACCGAGTGGGCCTCCGGGACCACCGCGAACTACGCTTCGCTCAGTTATGGGTCTTGGTACGCCTGGACAGCTGGCTTCCCTGCCGGGACTGTCGGACAGAACGCAGTCGTGCACCTGATTTCCGAGGACATTTACCTCGACATCAAGTTCACTTCCTGGGGCGGCTCTTTGAGCGGCGGAGCCTTCTCCTATGTGCGATCCACCCCGTCGGCGGCGAATGTGCCGCCCAGCGTGACCATCACCAACCCGCCTGACAACGCCTCCTTCAGCAGCCCCGCCACCGTGAACATCCAAGCTGCCGCCAACGACACCGATGGCAGCGTGACGAACGTCCAGTTCTTCGACGGGCTCGTGTCGCTTGGCAACCGTTCCGCCAGCCCGTACAGCGTCTCGGCCAGCCTCGCGCCTGGCTCGCACACGCTAACCGCGGTGGCCTCGGACAACCTCGGCGCCACGACGACCTCGGCACCCATACACGTTACCGTGGCCGCTAACCAGGCCCCGACTGTTTCGATCACCAACCCGCCAGACGGGGCCTCTTTCATCGCACCCGCCACAGTGACCATCCAAGCCACGGCCAACGATACGGACGGCAGCGTGACCAATGTGGCATTCTTCGACGGGGGCACGTTCTTTGGCGGGACCAACAACACGCCTTACACCATCATCGCCAGTCTCGCCATCGGCGGCCACCCCCTCACCGCGGTGGCCACCGACAACCTCGGCCTCTCCACCACTTCTGCCGTCGTGCACGTGACGGTCAATGCCGCGAACATCCCGCCCAGCGTGACCATCACGAACCCGCCTGACGGCGCCGCCTTCGGCAACACCGACAGCGTGACCATCGGGGCCTCCGCCAGCGATACGGATGGCAGCGTGACGAACGTCCAGTTCTTCGACGGGCTCCTGTTGCTGCGCAGTGTTTCCGCGAGCCCATACAGCTTCTCGACCGCCCCATTCGCCCTCGCGCTTGGCTCGCACACGCTGACCGCGGTGGCCTCGGACAACCTCGGCGTCACGACGACCTCGGCACCCGTACACGTGACCGTAGCCAGGTACCTGCCCGCGATTACGAACGGGAACATCGCCATCCTCCTGCAGCCCGTCGCCACCGGACTGGCCGCGCCCGACTACGCCATCAGCCCGCCAGGGGACACCAGCCGGCTATTCGTAGTGGAGCAGAACGGGTTGCTGCGCATCATCCAGAACGGAACCTTGCTGCCTGGATCGGCACTCGACATCCAAAGCCGAGTGCAGCCGCCGCTGAACCCGGCCAACCCCAATGACGAGCGCGGCTTCCTCGGACTGGCCTTTCATCCCGGCTTGAACAACCCGGCCAGCCCCGGTTTTCAAACGCTCTACACCTACAACAGCGAGATGATACCGGTCGGGACGACGACCACTTACCCCGCGCCGAACGCGGCCACGAACAACTACAAGAATGTCGTCAACGAGTGGAAGATCTCGACCACGAACGCCAATGTCGTTGATCCCGCCTCGCGCCGGGAGGTCATCTCGTTCGGCAAGAATGCCGGCAATCATAACGGCGGCACGATCGCCTTCGGACCGGACGGCTACCTGTATCTCGCTTTGGGCGACGGCGGCAACGCCAACGACGTCGGCGCGAGCCACATCGAGCCGGGCGGTAACGCCCAGAACTTGAGCACCCCGCTCGGCAAGATGTTGCGGTTTGACCCGCTCAATCCCGCCCTGAACCCGACCAGCTCCGATCCGATCAGCGCCAATGGCCAGTACCGCATCCCGACGACCAACCCGTTCCAGGGGCCGGGCCAGGTGCCGGAGATCTACGCCTACGGACTGCGCAACCCCTATCGCTTTTCCTTCGATCGCGCCAATGGCGATTTGATTCAGGCCGACGTCGGCCAGAACAACATCGAGGAGATTGACCACATTGTCCTCGGCGGCAACTACGGCTGGGCGATCAAAGAAGGAGACTTCCTTTTCAACCGAACGAACGGTCCGTCCGGAAACGCCGGCACCATCGGGGCGCCCCCGGGAAATCGCAGCCAGGGAAGTCCGGCGGGCCTGATTGACCCGATTACTGGCACCTTGGGGACACTGGAATACGACCACAACGAAGGCATCTCCATTACCGGCGGCTTCGTCTATCGCGGCACCGCGATCCCGGAGCTGTTCGGGAAGTATGTCTTCGGCGACCTCGCGCTGAAAACAGCGCCCGTGCGGGCGGACGGCCGCCTCTTCTACGCCGATCTTCAGACCGGTCTGATCAAGACGTTTCCACTGCCCCAGTTTGGCGGCTCGGCAATTTTGCCGAACGGCCTCACCGTGCATGGCTTCGGCCAGGACGCCGATGGCGAGCTATACGCGCTGGTGACCAACACCTCGGCCAACGGGACCGGCGGGATCGTTTACAAGCTCGTCGCTGTGCGCCTGACGCTCCAGCGGTCGGGCAACCTGCTGGACATCTCCTGGCCAGCCTCGGGTGGGCGACTGGAAACACAGACCAACAGCCCGGGTGTAGGTATTGACACGAACTGGGTCACCGTGCCGGGTTCGGTGACGACCAATCGCGTCGTCATTCCCATTGACCCGGCCAACGGCAGCGTGTTCTACCGACTGGCCATGCCGTGATTGTATCGGCGGTTTAGCGACTAATGAACGACCCTGGATCGAGGAACACAATGCTGAGCGACCTCACTTATGTGAACTTCCACACCGCGGCCAACGCGGCAGGAGAAACCCGCGGACAGATCATGCGCTGATTCGACCTGGTCGGGGGTGTTCCCGACTGCGGCCATGAGCCCTTCACCGCAACGCAGGCGTTTGTTTGGTGCGCCTGCCGCGGTGGAGGGCTTGATCGTTCCACGAGATGCAGCGCTCTGTCCTGGTCGCAACCGGTTTCGCCCATGTCGAGGTTGGGGAAGCAGGGGAGCGCCTGATTTTGCCGGGTTTTCTTGCAGTGGTGGCTGGGGGCGGAATTGAACCGCCGACACAAGGATTTTCAGTCCTTGCAAAAACTTCCAGACAATTTCGGTCACAGCCGGCCAAAGAGTCACAATATCCCCATAAACAGAGGGTGTTTCGGCCATGATTGCCGAAATTGTCTGAAGTTGACAGAATGGGATGGTGAGTCCAAAATGAGTCCATGAAAGGTAAGACCAGAGACGAATCAGGGAAGGCCCAGAGGTTCCCCAAGACAGACGCTCGCTATTGGCGGGACAGGGTCTTCCACAGAACAGACGATGAAACCGATGGATTCCACGTTCGGATGCGCCATGGTGGGAGACAATACCGCTGGCCACTTCACACCGCAAACCGGGAGCAGGCTGCGGCAAAGGCGCGTGACATCTTCCTCTCGCTCAAGACAGGCGGTTACGATGCCACAGAGGAGAAATTCAAGCCGTGGACGGCAGACCGCGCCAAACACGGGCCGCTGACCGTGGGCGAATTTATCGCCGCCGTCCGCGCCATCGCCACAGTCGCGGCAACGACCTTCACTACATACGAGCGCAAGTTCCGGTTTCTCGTTTCGCAGGTCAAGACGGTCGCCAGCAGCCGCGCAAAGTTCAATTACGCCACCGGGGGAACAAGGAAGTGGCGGCAGCGGATTGACGACGCGCTCTTGGGCGACATCACGCCGGAAGCGGTGATGAAATGGCGCGTGGGTTACATCACTAAGCACAGTGCGGACCCACTCGCGCAGAACGCCGCCCGCTCGACAACCGCCTCCATCCTGCGCAACTCCAAGGCATTGTTTTCTCCAAAGCTGCTTCGCAACCTGAGCCTGCCCCTGCCAAGTCCGCTCCCCTTCGACGGTGTGGACATCGGCAAGCGGCCACGCACCCGCTATAAGTCGAAGATCAATGCGCCATTGTTACTGCGCCAGGCCAATGCGGAATTGAAGGATGACAGGCCAGAGCTTTTCAAGGTGTTCCTGCTCGGCATCGGCGCGGGACTCCGCCGCAGTGAGATTGACCGGCTGGCTTGGAAACAATTCAACTGGCAGACCGGCAGGCTTTCCATCGAAGTCACGGAGTATGGCGGCGTCAAGACGGAAGGCAGTGCTGAGGAAATTGACATCGGGGCGGATATGCTCGGCTACTTCAAAACGCAGTTCGCCAAGAGCACGAGCGAGTTTGTCGTCAGGTCCGCAGTGGAAACCGGAAAACCAAAACACTGGCACCACTACCGCTGTGACCGAACCTTCAAAGACCTGATTGACTGGCTTCGGGAAAAGGGCATCGAAGTTCGGAACCCGATCCACACACTGCGGAAAGAGTTCGGGTCGCTCATCAACCAACGGTTCGGCCTTTTCGCGGCGAGCGCCGCGCTCCGCCATTCCAACATCTCAATCACGCGTGAGAGTTACGTTGACCGGAAAGAGCGCATCGCCCTGGACTTGGGCGAGCTTGCCTTGCAAAACAAGGGGCACAGCCAAGAGAGGAATCCAGCATGAGAATGAAGCGCGCACAGACCCCGCCAGTAGTCGAGTGGGATTTCAGCAGGCTGAAAGATGTCGCTTTGCCTGACGCCGTTTTGTGGGAGTATTCACGGACAAGTGATCGGGTGAAAGTGGCGACCATCCGATGGCTGAATTCAAACCTCTTCGGCAAAACGGTTCGGCAACATTTATACGATGCTGGGAAGAAGTTGGGAGGGCCAGAGAGTTCCGATATAATTGACGAGATCGTGATGCGCGGGCCGAAAGAGGTGGCAGGCGGAATCATCACATTGGGTCAGTCATTGGTGCAGAGTGGGGACCTCCGCGAACTGATAATGACAGTCCGACCAGACTTCCCCAGGCCGTGGTTGGCGATGCCGCCAAGGGTCGAAGCGAATCCACATTACAGTCGCATTCTTTGCACACCGCTGGCGCGGCTGTTTCAACGCGAGGGGGAGCTTATCGAGAAACACGGTCGCAGCGATGCCTTGGCCAGACTCCGAATGCTGGAGGAAGTGTATGCGCCATACTTCAAACTCTCCATAGAATGGAGTGGAGCGACGATCAAAGCGATTGTCGCGCACTTCGAGAAGTGGGTACAAGGCGAAGCCAAGAAACACCCCGAGATGAAGTCCCGGGGCAAACCCGGGCAGGCGCCGCTTGAGCCGCTGAAATGGTTGTCGGCTTACCGCCTTCACGCCGCTGGATTCACCTTCCCTCAAGCGCAAGCGATGCTCAGCTACTTCGTGAAGCCAACGGATGATAACCAGCGCCTCGCTGAAAACGCGGGTGTGACAGTATTGCCTGCCGCTTACCGCCCAACGGAGGATCCTGTGAAATGCGGCCTCGCGGTTCTACCGATCTACCAGGACAATCCGCCGGCATGGAGCAACGCGATCAAGGGAGCAAAGCGGATACTGACGGCACTGGAAACGGGCAAGGCACTGACATCTTCCAAAACCTGAGACACAATCACAACCTGAGACAGTCGCACCGCCCGCCGCGAAACGCTCCCCAGCGTCCTCGCGGAATGGGATATTGCGGGTGGTGTTATGGAGCTATGTCACTCGGCAGCCAGGGGATTCCTCTTGCGAGTGGTTTTGGCGCACAGGGATGCGCTACCGCCAACACTGCGCCCACTCAAGCCCAGGGAAGCCGTGAAGTATTTCATCGAAAACCACAAAGAGGATTTCGTTTCCCACGACCTCTCGCCGCTGGTCGCGGCGCTGTGAGCGGGCCGCAAAGCGAGGAGTTGCAGCCGTTGCCCGGTGATTCGGGCGCGGCCTTCTCGTTTCTGTGAGTGTCCGCCAGTGGTGGGCTTTTCTCTTACAAACGTCTTACGGGTGTCTCACGTCTGTCTTACGAAAACTAATTGTTGACAGTTGTTTTCCTGTTTGGTCTAATAGTGTCTCGGTTCATAACAACCATCAAACGAAAGGCAAAACTGTGAATGCAAAGACGGAGAAGACACTGCGGAGCAAAATCGCGGAACTGCCGGACCCGAACCATCGGGAAGTCATGGGAAAGGTACTTGACCTGGTCGTCTGGAAACGGGAGTATGAGCGGACCATGACGGCACGGGAAAAGGCGGGTTGGCTGTTGAACGGGGCTGCCTGAAAATCCACGAACCTGAGACACCCCCGGATGGGTTCAACCTGTCCGGGGTGTTGGTTTCCCCTTTGACCCTCAGAATTGACTCAGGACGGTTTGGAGGGTGTCCACACCCCATCCCAAGGGGGAAAAACTCTCCTGTGTCAGCTGGTGAATCCCCTGACCGGGTGTGGTGACTGTCCAAGTGGACAGGTGAACCTGGATTTCACTTCCACAATCCATTGTCAGATGTTGTCAGGTCTTGAGTGTGAAAAGGGAACCGGGGCGCAAGACCTTTGTTGAGGTTGGCCTGGCGCTCGCGGAGATTCGGGACTCCCGGCTATACCGGGTAAAGCACCCGACCTTTGAGGATTACTGCTAGCGGGTCTGGGGTTGGGAGCGGGCCTACGCCTACCGACTGATTGACGCTGCCGTCATCGTCAACGGAGTCAAGAAAGTGTCGCCAATTGGCGACAAAATCACCACGGAGTCGCAAGCCCGGGAACTGTCAAAGGTAGAACCGGGGAAGCGGGTTGAGGTTCTCGAAAAGGCGAGCGCGAAAGCTGAGGCGGAGTCAAAGCCACTGACGGCGCGCCACATTGCGAAGGCAGCGCGGCCTGGAGAGGTTTCAGCCCGCCGACGTGGCAGGGGCGTCAGAACTTTGAGGAATCGCTTCCGCCGGCGCCCGCGTATCCGTCCCCTTGCCCGTCGCGTCCGGTTGCTGCCTCTGTGCCTCGCGGATGTATTCCCCCATTGTCTTGCCTTTGAACACCAGTGCCGGCGGACTCGGGCGTTTTAGACGTTCCACTTCGCGTTTCAGATCCTTTATCATGGACTCGGCGAACGTGGCGCGGACCAGCAACCGATTGCAGACTCTGCGCAGCCTCACGACTTTTTCAGTATCCAACAATTGCGGTTGCCGAGTAACACCTGCTGGAATTCTCAGCGCTCTCATGATCGGATTTCGTCCTCGTCCAGCAAGACCGCGCTGCCGTGCTTTTCGTAGAGCAACGCCGAGGCGGACGCGATGCCCGTGTAGGTGTAGTTCAGTTCGGTTTTCTGCCGGAACACCTTGCGCACCGTCGGCTGCCCTTTGTGCCATTGCATCCCCGCCGGGAGCGTAAACCAACCCATCTCCGGGATGCCTTCAAAGACCGCCACTTCCTCGGTGGTCCAGATTTTCCCGACGCCTTGGAAGGAAGCCTGCACCTGCATTGGACTCCCGGCGGTGATCGTCCGCCGGAACGTCGTGTGAAATTCCATGAAGGAAGTCGTGCCCCGGAAACAGACCATCCTGAAGATTGCCCACGGAAATCCCATGTCAGAAATGTTGAAATGCAGAAATGTCCCGTCATTATCATTAAGCCTTGCCAGCAACCTGTAAAAAGCGACTTCTTCTTTAGTCTTGATCGTGTCCAGTGTGATGTCGTCAAGTTCAGCCTTGATCTCTCCCGATTGATAATCCCTGACCACATCCGCGATGATGCCATAAATGACTGCGGTGATGCCGGCATTGCAACCGATTCTGGCCCAGTGTCCCATCAGTACCGGGCTTTGCGTCCAGTCCTGCTGTGAAATCCCGGTGTCCAACTCCATCACGTCCGTTGGCAGCTCCTCTGTTGGGCCGCCCCCGCGGTCGGACTGATTCCAGGGAAACTCCGCTGTAACCTTCCATTCCCCGTCGCCCGTCGGCGACCGCGAAATCCGGGTCGCGCCGAACAGCAAAAAGCGCGACCGCCACACGGCGCATTCCTGTTCGCTGCCGCGATAGGTGAGAGTCGAACTCGGCCCCTGCCGCGCATCATCCGTGATCTCCAGATGCTCCAGGTAGCCGCCGATGGCCTCCGGCACGCCAATGCGCTCGCTCATAGTTTTTTAATCAGGACGTTCAGGTCATCAGCCAGCGCGCCCGCCGCATTGGCCAGGGTGTTCAACGCCGAAGCAGTGTCTTGAAGCGGAAACTGAAGGCTGCGAAGCTGGCGGCGAAGCTGTCCGACCAGATTCCCGATCTGTGGCCTTGGGTCTTCACCACGCTCGAAAGCCTCATCCGAGTCCGCCGCCGTTTTCTGGCAGGTATCGAGTGTCGCACGAATCTGCGCGGTGTTCTTGGAAACATAGGCCCAAAGGCCGTCCAGTCCGTCCCAACCGCGCTCGATTCTCTTGACAAGGGCGGCGTCGAGATCGTCGCGCTTCGCAAGGAATTTGTTCAACGCCTTCATCATCCTGAATCAAAAAAACGCGCCCGCCTGCGGTGTACGAAGAAAGCCCGGCGCAGACATCCGGCACTTCCGGTCGCAGTGCGGCAAGGTGCGCCCGGCACTGCGCCAGCGCCGTCCGGCAGCGATTGAAAGAGACGCGCATCATCGCTCAATGCACCGCGACGTGTTTTCCTTCCCGACGCTGAAAAGAGGAGTCCCGCCGTAGAAGAAAGGAAGTCGGCGGGATTCCCAACGAACCACCAGCGTATGTGCGGCCGGCGGGACGAAAATTTGAGCGCGCGCATCCATGCGAAAGCGCTTACGGATGCTCGATGCGTTTCAAGGCTTGAATCTCGCCTGCCTGATAGCCGAACGCGCACTCGATGACTTCCCGGTCTTCATCGGCATCCGGGTTGCCCCAGTGCCGGTAGTTGAATGAGATGCCCGTGGGCGTGTCAGTGACAACCTGGTAGGCAACCAACTGCGCCCGCACGCCCGGCGCCGGATCCACCGGACAGAAGGCCGCGAGAATCGCCGACATGAACGCCGCGAAGCCGATGAGGTTTTCGCTGTTGCTCGGCAAATTCGGCATCCAGGCATATTCAAAGCCCGACAGTCGCGGGAACTTGCCCTCCTGAATCACGGAGGCCGTGCCGATATTCAAGGCCAGCTTGTAGTCGGGGTCCTTCTGTAAGGAACTGTCCACGCTCGAATCCACGATCAAGCTGCGTCCGCTGTCCGGCCACATCGCGTCATTGCAGGCCGTCCGCAGGTCCACCACGTCATCGCTCGACATCGAATTGGCCGGAGTGGTTTTCACCGCCGCCCCGAAGGAGGCGATGGTGATGATCTTCATAATCTCGGCCAGCACGTCCACGCCGAGCTTCTCCGCGTTCATCATGCCCAGCCGAACCGTGTCGAAGTGGGGCTGACGCCGGAAATCCGAGGAACTGTAATCCAACGGCTGGTAGAGCCGTTTGTTGACCGTGATCTTCTTGCTGGATGAATTCACGGTGCCGGCGAACACATAGCCCGTCGCCTGCGAGAACGTCGAACTCGCATCCGTCCGCAGCGGGAAGTAGGGCACCACAATTTCATCCGTGCCTTGCAGGGGCACATTGGAAAAGACCGTGCTGAACAACCGGAGCGGCAGGACGCGCACGGCAAAAGCCCGGATCGTCTCCTGCAAAATCGCCACGCGCTTCAGGTCGCTCGAAATCGTGTTCGTCGTGCCCGCCGTGTTGAGCACGGGCAAAAGTTTGTCGCGGTGTTCCGTGTAAATCGCGCCGATGGTCGCGGCGCGTTCGGCGGCGTTCTCCACCGAGGCCGGGCCGGTGCGGATGTGATTCTGAATTTCGGTCAAAACTGATTTGGGGTCCATAGATCTTGTCTCTTTTGTTTTACATGATTACGTCGGCGATGGAGCGCGGGCTGTTGCCCAGGTTCTCAAATTTCGTTCGCGCTTGAACCACCTGAATCGTTTTGCGGACGAGCAGTTGAACCCGGCTGGGCACGTAGGGCAGGTGAAACACTTCGCAGAGGGACTGCTCGTTTTCCTCGCGTTGCTCGACATACTCAGTGGCGTATTGGATGAACTTGCCCAGGTGCGGTTGAATGAGATCGTGCGCGGCTTTCCCATGAGCTTTGACCGCTTCCTTGTAGGCGGAAACCTTGCCCCGGTAGTCCTCGAAGAAATCTTCGAGCGTCCAACCTTCATGCTCGTGGGCATCTGCGCCGGCAGTGATTTTGTCGGCGAGCGCTTTTCCGTGGGCGCGGTATGCTTCCCTTGCCTTGCGGGGAGTAAACTCCAACATGAGCGCCATGTCTCGATCCCAAGTGGCTTGCAGCGCGTCGAGTTGCGCCCGCACTTCATCGGGGACATCGAAGCCGCACTCATGGCCCACGGCTTTGATTTGGACGTGGCTCGGAATCGGGGTCGTCTCTAAAAGCTTCTCCCATTCCGCAGTGACCTTTGGCTTGACCGTGTAGCCGGCGGCCAGCCGCGGATTCACGGCCCGGTCAATCGCTTCAATTATTTGTCGCATACCAAGAATGGGGGGAACTTCCGCAGGGAGTTTGTCAAAAGTGAAGAAAGCCTTGATTTCATTGGCTGGAATGGACTTCAAAAACTTCCGCTGGAGAGGGTGTGGCGCATCGCTGCCAGGCGTTCGGACACCCGGCTTTCCGCGAGGCCCATCCGGGCCGCCAGTCTCCGCTGTGAGCCTTCGGCGTTGAGCATGTGTTGTAGGAGCAGCACACGGCGGCCAACCTCAGAAGGGCGCGGGTTGCCATCCGTCAGCAGGTTGAGCAACCGGACCACAATTTCGCGGGATGGACGGGCCCCGTCATCGCGGGAATCCGGCTCATGGTCAACCGCCGCGTAGTCGAATCCAACTGACGGCACAATCTCGCTCGCGTCGTTGAACGCGGCCTCGCCGTCAAAGTCTGGATCGGGATGTGGGGGACGCGGCATGGTGATGGTGATTACATCCGCACGGCGCCGCTGTGAATCACGCGCCGCTCAGGGGCCACTCCTCAGCATGAGACATCATGGGGCACGCCGCGGGTTGCCACGGGTGCGTCACCTTCCCTCGCTGAGATTTTTGGGGGCACTGGCGTTTTGTGCGGAGCCGTGCTCGGGCCGTGTTCCACGTAGTAGGCCCGTTGGCATCCAGAACAGCAAAAACGCCCTTGCCAACGATGAATCCGCTGGCAGTTCGGGCAATGGTGCGGACGGCCAAGCCATTTGCGAGCGCGGAGTTTGATTCGGTCAAGTGCCGCACGGTAGAGTTTGGGATTCTTCTTCCGCCAAGCCGCCTTGCGCATCGCTTCGTAGCCGTAGCCGTGAAACTGTCGTTTGAAATAATCCCGCTGATTCGAGACGCGGCGCAGCGCGAGCTTCAAGCGTGCAACTTGTGCGGTCAGTTTGGTCAGGTCAGTAGGCATAGCACGCTCTTTCAAAATCCATGAGACTTTCAGAATTTTGGGCCGTGTGTGTGTGTTCAGCCCTGACATAGACCTTCAACCTTCTGGGGGGGTATTGAAGACTCCTTGATCGGGGGTGGTGGGTGGGCATCGGTCACTGCATCTCATAGGGTCTTGCCCGCGCTCGGCACTGACTTGACGTGGTTCACGATCCATTGGCGCAAGTGTTCGTTGGCCGCGGTCAGTGTGCCATTCGAGACGCGACTGAACTTGTGGGCGCGAGTCTGTGCCGCTTGTTCCAGGAGCAACTTGCGGACGTTCGATTGATTGATAAGCTTCATGGCGTGTCTCAGTGTCACGTTTGGGATTTGTCCATCGTGTCCCTCAGTTCATCCGAAAGAGTTGCCCCTGTGGATCAAGTTCCACAAAACCATTTCGCTGCAAGAACGTCTGCGCCCGCGCCATGCTGGACAGTTGGTAGAGAAAGATCGTCCGTCCTCGTGCACCCTCGGCTGTTGACCGTCGGAAGTTCGCCGTGTGCCGAATGACGCCCGCCCGCGTCAACAACCTCCACGCGATTCCAATGCTGTTCACGTCGGCGTCGCTGACGAAATCCAACACGAGTTCATCCGGCCAAACGCCGAACGGTTCACATACGACGCGCTCGACGATGCAGCGCGCCACGTTGCGCACGACAGACGGTTTCCACGTTAGCACCTTGATGGTGGCCTCGTTCAAAGCGTTGTCTGCGGCATCGCTCATGCCATCCTCTTGTCGAAAACGTCGTTCAGGTATCCGCCGAAGGATTCAATCCCTTTGCCCTCTTTGACCGCTTGGCGGAGATCGTTGAGTGCCCGGCAACATTTCGATTGGTGCTGACGCCAGCGTTTGCGCCAGCGTCCATTCCACTGCTCGCCTTCATCGCTGCCGCAGAGGTCAGTCAGAAGCGCGATGAAATCCTGTTCTGACTCCGGCTCTGCGCCTTCCAAGAAACTCGCCTTTGAAAGCCCTGAGCCTTGAACCCTGAGAGAGTTTACTAAAGGTTCATGGCTTATGGTTTTTGATCTCTGGTCTCTGGTCTCTGGCTTATGGTCTCTGGGTTTAAGCACCGGCTTAACCACCTGCTTAAGCAGAACCTTATTCACCCGCTTAACCACGCGCGGGGCGGGCTGTTTAATCAGAGCCGGGTTTCCACCTTGTAGCCCAGCCTGCCGCTTCATCTCGCTGACGGTTGCATCGTGGACCATTCGACGCGAGAAGATCACGCCCGTAGAGTCGCGAGAGAACACCCCGATGGTTTGCAGTTCGGAAAGCGCTTTGGCAACTTCATCGGCGCCAGCGCGCACCTGTCGGGCAAGTGTGGTTGCGTCCTTGATCGGCACGCCTCCGACTTCCAGGTATCCGCGGCGCCCACTGCTGGCCATGATGCAGAGCATATCTGTCCAAAGGCCGCGTGCGGCCAGCGAGCACATCCCCAATTGCTGATCGCCGGTCCAATCCCGCGGGTAGAATTTGATGTAGGGAAGTTCCATCAGGCGTCTTCCTTTACCATCTCGCGCAACGCTTCCCCGATCTTCCGCCTCAGCCTCCCCGCCTGTGACTCAGACAGGAACAGCACGCATTCGTTGCGATCCCAGTCCACCTCGGGGAGTTGCCGTTGAATAATGACCACCTGGTTCTCCCTGCCGACGTGACAGCGTGGTTCGCAGAAGACCGTGTCCACCGACTTAAGGAAGAAATCATCATCCGCAGGCGGAGCCGCCGGCTTAACAAATTTCCTTTCTTGAAACGTATCAGCAAGCCGTCGCGGGGAAACCCCGGCGGCCCTTTTTTCAGTCTCAGACCCACCGCCGCCGTCATCCGGCGATCCGGGTACCTCGCCCGGGGGATCCTCTGCCAGCTGGTCGCTTACGGCCGCACCGCCAGCAGCCTGTCCGCCTTCCTCGGCGAGTCGGCGCGTCTTCGCGTTGAACTTGGTCGCGCCCTGCGCTTGCGCATGGGTTCGGAGGTTGAAGGCTCTCGAAAACTCGCCCGTATGCTGCGCCAGATTTGCAGGTTTGCAATCCAGAACCCGGGCCAGGTTACGCAAACTGATTCCACCAAGCAGCGAGGGATGGACAACCCACACCATCGCGAGAAACCGCGTTGCGATGAAGGGCAGAACGCGATGGGATAACGGAGGGCGCCCGTCCCTTGTTCCATCCTCGCGGGTCGCTTCACCAACGCGGCAAATGTCCAATGGGAAGCTGAGTATCCTATTCAACGTCTCCACCAGCGCCTTGCCGCGTTCATCGGCCCCATCAGGCGGCAGCGCTTCTCCAAAAATCTTGCGGGCAAGCTCGGCGTAGAATGCTTCCGTACCCACGATGCGGACAAGACCGTTGCCATCCTCCCAAGCGTGCGTATCGCCGCAGTGTTGTTTGTGCCTGCCAATCGGGGCGTGTTCTCTCCGCTCCGCAGCCAGGCACTCTTGCAGTAGCTCGACTTGGCGGTTCATCGGGCGCCTCCCGTGAGTTGCACCACATCAGCCAACTTGTAGCGGGTGACGCGGGAATTGAGTTTGATCGCCTTCAGCTTGCCATCAACCTCATACCTCCGGAGGGTTCGCCGACTTAGCGAAAGCAGTTGTCCCGCCTCATCCGGTCGGATCAATTGTTCCGCTTGTAGCAGTACTGACGGTTTCATACTGGCCGCATGGTGTCACAATTATCAGAAGCAGTCGTTGGCCTCTAATGAGGGACGATTACATGATAACTCCAACCTCTCGCCAGAGGATC
>Ga0315277_10003272_pt1 | contig 22026 bp, 16 predicted proteins | sample YL17G05_15_MG_FD_203695 | JGI IMG/M metagenome (GOLD analysis project Ga0315277, IMG submission 203695) | Sediment microbial communities from Yellowstone Lake, YNP, Wyoming, USA - YL17G05_15 | ecosystem: Environmental > Aquatic > Freshwater > Lake > Sediment | place: USA: Wyoming | collected...
GGCCGGGATCCACGGCCACGGGTTCGCCATTGCCCAGGCGACCGATGTCGAAACTGAAGATGAAGGCAATCACGATCCCCAGGATGACGGCGACCAGCAACAGCGCCGTGTACAAGCGCTTCAGGTAGGTGACCGACCCCTCGCGGATCCACGAGGCGACCTCTTGCGCCCGCTCGCTGCCGGGGTCCTGGCGATTGACCCAGAAGTAGAGCCAGATCGCCGCGCCGACCGAGATGAAACCAGCAATCGTACTGACAATCAACCAAACTTCCATACGCTTTTCCTCCTGGAACACAGATTTGGCGGACGGATGTACCTATCCGCTGGGTACATCCATAGAATTTATGGATTCGGATCCACACAAAAGGCTCTCGGCCCGTTCCGATCGCAGGACCGGAAACGAGCCGTGAGCCTGCGGTGGCGAACGATATCGGCGGCCTATCAGCGGGGGCGCCGGCGGCCTATACGGCTGTCAGGGATGACGGACGTACCCCCGTCCGCTACATCCCTCAAGTCCGGCGAGCCCCATCTGAGAACCGGCATCGGCCGGGCCTGGGAGCCCGGCCTGCTATCTAGGTGGTGGTAGAACGCCACCAGGCATAATGCTTCGCGCGCAGTTCCTCCTGCGACAGCATCGGGTAGTACGCAAGCCGTTCCTCATTCCCCAAGAAGACGCCACTCTTGATCATGCGGTAGGGGAACGCAGCCGGGTGGATGCGGTCCACCATCTTGGCGTGCACCGTCTTGGTCTTCAGGTCAACCAGGCAGTCACGCAAGTGCTCAATGCTGGAATATGGGAGATCCCGCACCACACCGTGCACCGGATCTCTGGCCAGTTCGCCTAATTGCAGCTCCACGAAGCAGATAGTGGGCAGAGAGAGCAGGCTGGTAGGGGTCTTGACGACCAGGTCGTAGAACCCGCGCGGGCCGAGCGTACTGACGACCAGGGGATGCACCGGAGCAATCTCCTGGTACAGGTGCAACTCCTCCGTTTCTTCAGGCAACTCGATGCTGGCGTCCAGCCCCAAAGTCCGGCCATCTTTGGTCACCAGGTAGAGCCTGAAAATTAAGTCCAGCGGCACACGCTCCAACACGCGGTAGACGGAAATGTAGATGGAAGCCTTGGGGCTGCCATCTTCGTGGGGCACGCAACGGCGAATGCCCTCTTCGACGCGGAATTCGGGATGCCGGAAGCCCGGGTCCACTTCGAAAAAGATGGCCTGGCCGCGCGACCTCTTGGCGCTACCGACCGCATAGTAGACGCCAAACTCCTCGGGTGTCAACATGGAAGCGATCAGTGCCTCAGGTGCCAGGGATAGATACAGGTGGACACTCCTCATAACGTCTCCTTTCTCCATAATTAGAATCCTGCTTACACTGACAACCGCAATTCCAATCTCACGGCCCCCTGCGGGGCATTCAGTTCAACGAGCAATGGCCACGTCGCCCAACGCCACCCTATCGGCGGCCGGGTTGCCGGCCACGTCCAGCACCGGCACGTTGACCACGTCGGGATACGAGTACAGGCCGGCCCACACCGCATAGCGTCCCGGCGAGAGGTCTTCGGGGACGGGGACGGAGAAGCGGCTCAACACCAGGTCGCCCGCGCGCCAGGAGGCGGTCGGAAACCCGGCCCCGTCGTGCTGGCTGCGCAGCCCCCCCTCCTCGTCCAGCAGGTGGACGAAGAAATGATAACTCACGCCGGGCGGTGGCGGAGAGGCCACCCACCAGGCCAGCCACACCTCCAGCGCGCTGCCAACGCGGATGGGTACATCCGGTACCACCTGGTCCATCTGGTAACCCAGGAAGGCCGTGCCGTTGGCAAAGCGCAGCGCTTCCGGGAAGCGGGTCAACCCGGCCAGGGCGTCTTGGCGGTCCGGCCCACTCCGATAAAAGAGCCGGTAGGCCCACCCATCGGGCAGGCGCACCACCGGGCCAGGCCGCACGCTCCCCAGGCCCGCCAGCCGTTCCAGGACCGGCGAGAGATCGGACACGCCATCTTGTACCGGCCCGGCCAGGTAGACGGTCTCGGGAGCATCTGGAACCGGCAACGCCAGACGCCCGTCGGCGAAGCGGTGCGCATGGCCGAACAGCAACGCCTCGAACACCGCCGGCGTCTCGTCTGTAGCGGGGTTCACGGCGGCGCTCAACACCACGATCTCGGACGGGCTGGCCAGGCGCAGCGCCTCCTGGGCCGCGGCGCGCGTGTACTTGAGGGGAATGCCATAGCCCCCCGTGGTCGGGTACCGGTCGGTAAACAGGAGCAGCCGGCCGATCACGGCGACCTGCCAGCCGCCCCACCCCAAGAGCGCCACGGCGAGGGAAGAAAATGAGTAAATGAGGAATGAGTAAGAGGAATGCGACCTGCCAGCCACCCCACGCCAACGCGGCCACAGCGAGTGGCGGCGCAGCCGCAGCGTGGACAGCCACACCAACGCGTCCACCAGCAGCACTGCGATCAGCAGGAACTGGACCGGGTAGAGCAGGATGAAGTAGAAAGGCTGGACCGGCGCGGTCGGGCGGCTCTGCAGGGCAACCGGCACGGCGAACCACAGCAGCAACAGGAGGAGGGGGCGGCGGCGCTCCTGTGGCCCGCGTACGACCTGCACCAGCGCGTAGAGGAGGGCCAGAGCAAGAAGCCCCATCATCAGATAGTTGAGTCCCCACAGGTTCGGGAGACCCGCCAGGTACTCGGGATAGAGGCCACCGGCCAGGCCGTGAATCCCGGCGCTGCCGGTGAGGAAAAAGGCATAGCGCAGCGCATCCGCCGAGAAGCGCCCTTCCCCGCCCGCGAAACGCACCAAGTTCCGCAGGTTGGACCAACCGTGGAGCGCATCGTGCATCACGTAAGGGGAGAGCGCCAGGAGAAACAGGGCCAGGCCCACCAGGAACGGCCAGCGCGTCACCTGCTTGCGGTAGAGGAGCACAGCGATGGCCAAGATCGGGATGAACGCCAATCCTCCCAGGTGCAGGCCGATGAGCGCGGCCAGTCCCACGAACGCCCCCACCAGCGCCCAGGGCTTGCCCCGCACGAAGGTAGCGAGCAGGGCGGCGAAGAAGCCCAGGGTGACCAGGGGCAGGTTCTGGCTCCAGATCTTGCGGCCGTAGACGACGGCCCAGGGGCTGACGGCGAACAGGAAGGCAGCCAGCAGCCCCACGCTCCGGCCAAAATAGGCGCGGCCCAGGCCGTAGCAGGCCCACACCGCCAACCCGTTGAGCAGGCCGGTGAAGAGCACGGCGGCCAGTGGGTCCCGCCACAGGCGCAAGGGAATCGCCATGAGGTAGAGGGTGAGGGGCAGAAGGGCCATGCCCCTGGAGGAGTCTGCGCCGGTGGCCGGCAGGTCCCCTTCGTAGGCGATGGCCAACGCGCGGTGGACCACGGTGGCCTCGTCCCACTTGAACTCGGCCAGCGTGGGCCAGCCCATGCGCAGGAGCAGGCCCAGCGCCACGATGCCCAGCAGCGCTGCGCGGCTCCCCCATGCCCGGCCAATTCCCGTCCGCCCCCGCTCCACGTTACCCTCCATATCTCTGCGTCTTTGCGCCTCTGCGCCTCCGCGTTAAAGCAAATTACGTTGCGCCAAGAGTCTGCACTATATTCGCTCCACCAGGTCCGCGATTTTGTCCACCTCGTGCGGACCAAAGACAGGGACCTCTATCCCCTCGACGCAATCGGGCGGTCCGACGGCGCCGATCACCCACCGGTCGAACAGGTCCCGCTCGTCAGGCTGCCCCCGCAGGCACACGATCTTGGGGAACGTCTGCTGCCCCTTGAAGCCCTCGACCAGAACGATGTCCGCCTCCAGGTGGGAGATGAGGTCCTCCAGACTCAGCGGTTCCTTCCAGAACATGCCGGCCCCCTCGGGCGAGATAAAGCCCACCTGGCCGGCCGCTTCCGCCAGCAGGGCGGTATCCTTCCCCGGCACATCCCCGTAGTGAGAGAGGTGCTTGACCGCCGCCACCCGGTAGCCCCTGGCGATCAACGCGCGCGCCAGGGCGCAGGCCAGCGTGGTCTTGCCGCTGTTGTGATACCCCACGATCCCGATCACTTTCGGCACTCTTGCTCCACTATCAATCTGTTTTCACACAAAGACACAAAGACGCAAAGGAAGACATAAATGCATCCGAATGTCTTTGCGCCCTAGCGTCCTGGCGTCTTTGCGTTAAGGACGTGGGCAGATCAAGCCAACGTCGTGACGTAATACTATACCTCAATGGTTGCTATGAGTCAAATCGCGACGGACCTTCCCGAAAGTTTCGAGGTGCGCCGCGAGACCCAAGGGCGCCCGTAACTTTCGGGAAGGTTAGGCCGGTTTGACTTTTCCTCGCCGATGAATATCATGAAGCGTATTCCCCCACCGGCACAGGCCACTGCCGTTGGCTTGCCACGTTTTGGCCGTAACCGTAGCCGTTTCACACCAGCATACAGGAAAGGGAGTAAACTATGGCCGCTTATGATTTCCAACTGTTGCTCAAGCACCTGCTCGAGCACGGCGTGGCGTGGGCGCCCGACCAGCAGATCGTCTACCGGGATCGGGTGCGCCACACCTACGCCGACATGTACGACCGGGTCCTGCGGCTGGGCTCCGCCCTCCAGCGGCTGGGGGTCCAGAAAGGGGCCAAGGTGGGCGTGATCGAGTGGGACAGCCACCGCTACCTGGAGATGTACTTTGCCATCCCCGGCATCGGCGCGGTCCTGCACACGATCAACCCCAGCCTGGCCCCGGACGACCTGGCGTACACGCTGATGCACGCGGAAGACGAGGTGTTGATCTTTAACGAGGACTTCGCCCCCCTGGTCGAACGGGTGCGCCCCCGTCTCCCCTCTATCCGCAAGTACATCCTGCTCACCGACAAGCCGGAGAAGCCAGACGTCAAAGGAGTGGATGCGGAATACGAGGAATTGCTGGCGAGCGCGACTCCGCTGGCGGAATTGCCGGACCTGGACGAGAACACGCAGGCGACGCTGGCCTACACGACCGGCACGACGGGCCGCCCCAAGGGGGTCTATTTCTCCCAGCGCCAGTTGACGCTCCACGCGCTCGTGGCGGGCATCACAGTGTCGGCCTTTGGCAACTATGGCGGCGTAGGCAAGCACGACGTGTACATGCCGCTCACCCCCATGTTCCACGTCCACGCCTGGGGCATCCCTTACATGTCCACGCTGTACGGCGTCAAGCAGGTCTATCCCGGCCGCTACCAGCCGGAGATGCTGCTCAAATTGATCCTGGGCGAAAAGGTGACCTTTAGCCACTGCGTGCCCACCATCCTGCAGATGCTCGTGACCGCGCCGGCGGTCCAGGGGCTCGACCTGAGCCGCTGGCAGGTGGTGATTGGCGGGGCGCGGCTGCCCAAGGGGCTGGCGCTGGCGGCCAGGAAACTGGGCGTCAAGGTCTACACCGGGTACGGCATGTCGGAGACCTGCCCGATCCTGACCATCGCCACGCTCAAGCCGTCCATGGACGAGGACACGCATCTGGACCAGGCCATCTCGACCGGGTTCCCGGTGCCGCTGGTCAACCTGAAGGTGTTGGACGCGGCGGGCCAGGAGGTGGCGCGGGACGCGACGGAGACCGGCGAGATCGTGGTGCGCACGCCCTGGCTCACGCCGGGCTATTACAAGGACCCCGAGCGCAGCGAGGAACTATGGGCCGGCGGCTGGCTGCACACGGGGGACGTGGCGCACGTGGACGAGCAGGGGTACGTGCAGATCGTGGACCGCATGAAGGACCTGATCAAGAGCGGCGGCGAATGGATCGTCTCGCTGGAATTGGAGAACCTGCTCAGCCTGCACGACGACGTGTTGGAGGCAGCGGTGATCGGGGTGCCGGACGAAAAGTGGGGCGAGCGGCCGCTGGCGATCGTGGTGCCCAAGCAGGGGGCGGAGGGCAAGATCACCGCCGAGGGCTTGCGAGCGCACATGGAGAAATTCGTGGCCGACGGCGTGATCGCGACGTGGGAGGTGCCGGACCACTACGTCGTCGTGAAGGAGATCCCGAAGACGAGCGTGGGGAAGATTGACAAGAAGGTCTTGCGGAGCAGGTATCCGGCGGCGCCGGAGGGGTGAGGTAGGGCTCGCATGGCAGTGGCCCATGGGGGATGGGGGGAATAGCAGGCACCGGCCCCGCCGATCTGCGATCGGCGGGGTCGGCCCATTTCTGTGCACTGGAAGGTCTGGGCTCAATGAAATGTCACTGAAAGAGTATAAGCCATGGTGTTGGTGTAATCTGATCCTTTGAATATTCTGACATAATACCGTCCTTTAGGCCCAGAATACTCACAATGATGGGGGCGTCCACCTATTCGGCACACCTCAGTCCCATCAGGATTTACCAACATGAAATACACAGATGCACCAGTATGATGAGTAGTTAAATCTGCCTCGACAAGCCCTGCAGCATCCTGATCGAACCTGAAATAGTCATTTCTATCGTTAAAGCGACCGAGGTATTGCCGGCCGGAAATCAGTGGGCCATTGGCTTGGTCGCGCAGATCGTTATCCTCATGCTCGCACCAGGCGCCAACCTCCTGCACATCGGAGCACTCACAGTCGCAGCCATTGCACGCTTTGACACGGTAATAGTACCACCTCATATCTTTGCCACTGATCGAATGGCATGTAGTTGTTTCAGTATAGGTCATAGTTGAACCAGCAAACAGGCTATTCGTAGCCTCCTCCAGAACATAAAAGTCAGCCTCGCTGGCAGCACTCCAGCAGACTTGATAACCGTCGTTGACATCTGGATTCTCAATATGAGATAACACAGGCTTACCTGGCCGAATACAGCGCAGAACCAGGGGCAGATAAATCGGCCCTATAGGTTTCATAGATATGGATATGGAATGTGTATTGGTGACTGGAGGCCCGCCGTTCGTGGCTGTGACCATAATGGTCTGAGCACCAGTCTGGTTCCAGGTGTAGGTGATAGTATGACTGAGGGCATCTGTGGTCGTCTCTACATCCTGCTGTCCCGTAGCCTGCCAGACATAAGTGATCGGCCATGTAGCCGTGTCCGGGCTGACGGTCGCAATGAAGGTATAGGGTCTCTGGGAGACCCCCTCCTGCGTCCCAGTGATAGTCACACTGACCAGTGGAGAGAAGCCGTCGGTAATGGTGATCAAGTGAACGCCGCTAACCTTGCTGAATCTGTTCATGGCCGTTACCGCGATAGCCTTGGCACCAGCGACAGTCCAAGTGAAAGCAGATGTATCGCTCAGGCCTCTGTACGTGTCGGTCACCACCTCTTGCCCTATGGCCTGCCAGACATAGGTAATGGGCTGTGCAGCCGTGTCAGGACTAACAGTCGCAGTGAAGGTGTGGCCGACCCTCACGACTCCAGTCGTCGGACCGTCAACTGCCACGCTATCAATCTCCCCGGTGGGAGCATAGATCTTTTCGACGAGCGACTCGTTGCTACCAGTCTGGCCAACATCTGAGATTCTCACAGTGGTGAAGAGATCGGAAGGATTGATCTTACCCATTGCACAGACATTACTTACCCCAACTTCGGCAAGCAGGATATCTTCCTCGCCAGAGATACCTAGCAGGACGAAAACCATCACCACACTAAGCAAGCATCTCAATGCTTTCATGGCTCGATTCCCTTTCGACGGAGCACAGCCTCCTGCGAACAGTATCGCCTGCGAGGGTAGCGGCTTACCAGCTAATCGATTGGCTCTGGTGCTGGCGGACAACCACCATGCGAGAAGAACCCTCGCGCACTGACGGACAGCTGCTGGCACTTGGCCTCACTAGGTTCGCCCCGACAGACAGCAACCTCCCAAACATAATCGCCACTCTCTCCACCTAAGGTGTACATGGAGAACGTATATTCGCGCTCTTTTCCCCAGTACTGGCTGTGGGGTATATCGGGCAACTTCCCCACCCTCACTGCGAACCAGTCATCTGCAGCTAGCGTTCCGGCCCACGTCCATCGAAAAGTCACGTTGGAGCCAATAATCCCGTTTTCGGTCAGAACAGGAGGATAAGGCGGGGTGGTTGGCGTGAACGTCGGACGTATGGGAGTGGAAGTGGGAGTTAGCGTGGGCGTAGGTGAATCAGTTGACGTCGGTGATGATATCCTGGTTGGCATGCGCGTTGGCGTATCGGTTGGCGACGGTACAGGTGTACTGATCACCGTCGGCTCGGGTGTCGCCGTAGTAGGTACCAACGTCGGAACGGCTGATGTAGGAGTCTGTGTTACCATTGCTACTGCCGTAGATGGCACCAGGGACGGGAAAATAGCACCAGCCATACGCGACAACGGATTGAGGAACATGCAACTCAGGGCCATGATAACCAACAGAGAAGCAACGATGGCAACAACACGCTCACGACGTTCGACTGCAGATGGTTGTCCTCTCCCCAGCGCGACCGCACTGGCCCGCGCCAATCCTGCCTTCGCATCCCTATGGTTAGGGTCCTGTTGGATAAGATCCGAATAAGTGCGAATAGCCTCAACCCATTTTCCATCCACTTCGAATTGCCGTGCCTGGGCATAAAGTGCATAAACATGTTGGGCTTTCCGGGCCTCTTCGAGTCTCTGCTCACCATCACGGTAGCCAGGTTGCAACTGGTGAACTTGCTCAAGACGCTGAATTGCCTGTTCCCATTCCTCCTCCTCATACAGTCGCACTCCTTCCTGATAGAGGTCGGCAATATGCTGTTTCTGAAGGGCTTCCTCCAACAAGCGATCAACATCCCGGTAGGAGGGTGCTATCTCCCTGATCTCCTGCAATCTCGCCGCCACGGCGGACCAGTCTTCGGCCGCCATGCCTGCTATGGCCTGCTCGTATAGGCTGGCAAGGTGCTTCTGACGCTCGGCTATAGCCCGCTTGGTCGCAGCATCCTTGTACTCCGGCTCAAGCTGTACCACCCGGCTGAAAGCCTCAATGGCTGTGATCCACTCACCGCTATTGAGTGCTTGAGTTGCTTGTGTGTACAGTTCGTCGAGGTGCCTCTGCCGTCTGGCTTCAGCCAGTAGAGTCGCACTGTCTTTGTAGTTTGGCTTCAAGCGTTCCAGTTCCTGCAGAGTCTTAACTGCTTCTGTCCAATCCTGATTCGCTAGACGTTCACGGGCCTTGTTGTAGAGTGTCTGCCGCTTCTGCTGTTCAATGGCATTAGCCAGCCGCGCCGATACATCCTCATAGTCCGATACTTCTGTGAGAATCTTCAAATAGAGGCCCACCGCCTCTGACCACCGCTCTTCTGCCTCACATCCTTTGGCCTCCCTGTACATGCTCGCCAACTCAGACTGTCGCCGTGCCTCCTGCAAGTTGACAGCCGCCTCACCGCCAGCGTAATCCTGATCGTAAGCGACGACCTGCGACAAGATCTTCTCCGCCTCCGTCCATTCACCCCGATCGCAGGCCTGGAGGCCCTCCGAATAAAGTGCTTTCCAATCTCGCTGTTCTTGCGCGTGGTCCAACCGTCCACGGGCTTCGGCGTGACGTGGCTGCTCTGCCAGCACGGCTTCGTAACAGGCAATGGCTTGCTCCCACTCTCCACGCTGCTCGTGCTCGACACCTTGGGCGTAAGCAGCCTGCACCCGTTCCTGCCAGGCCTGATGCGCCTCGATTGCCTGGTGTAGCGCCTGTTCGAATGATCGGGCATCTGGGTATCGCTCATCAGGCGTTTTGCTCAGAGCCTTCAATACCAGGACGTCCACCACAGGTGACACGTCGGAGTTATGCTGACTGGGTGGCGCTGGCAACCCTTCGAGTTTACTCCGGATCATGTGCTCCACATCTTCCGGCTTTCCCGTGTAGGGGAACGGTGGCTGGCCAGCCAGCATCTCGTACAGAACCGCACCCAGAGCGTACACATCAGCCCGGCGATCCATCGCCGCGCCACACATTTGCTCCGGCGCCGAGTACAGGATCGAACCCGAGAAAGCAGCCTGGTCGGTTTTTGCCTGACCTACCACCTGCGAGAGGCCAAAGTCGGCCAGTTTCGCCTTGACGCCATCCTGGGTACTCACCAGCATGATATTGCTGGGCTTGATATCACCGTGCAGAATGCCCTCAGCGTGCACCACTTCCAGCGCTTGGGCAACAGCTAGGCTTAGTTCCATTGCCCAAAGGACGGGCAACTGGCCCTCTCGTTGCAGCAAATCAGCGACTGTGCCCTCATCGGCATACTCCATGACCAGGTAATAGTTCCTCTCCTCCTCCTCAATGGCATCGTAGATGGCGACCACATTCTCGTGGTGGATACGGGCAACAGTGCGCGCTTCGCCTAGAAAGCGTTCAACGCCGGCCTGCTCGCGCGTACTGCCTGGCCGGAGGTGTTTGATAGCTACTTTACGCGCAAGAAGTTGGTCTTCAGCCAGGTAGACATCACCGAGGCCACCCCGCCCCAGATGTTTCAAGATTCTATACTTCTTGCCTACAAGGTCACCCGCTGATAAAGTCATCTTTCACCCCTGACCGCGGCCTCTGACGCCATTCGACGGCAATTGGCTGGTCACACGCACAGCCTCAAGCGAAATCTCATCCCGTATCCATTGCCGCACCATGGGCACCTGGAAGCCATACTCCCCTTCTTTTCTCTCGACCAACTCACGACGTTCGAGTTGTTCGATTACCTGATGAATCGCCGCCCGCGTTATGTCCATGCCTCTGCTCAGATCATTGAACCGTACCCTTTCACTTCGAGCATAGGCCAAGTTGGCCAAGATCAGCTGTTCTGGGCGGCTGGTATTTTCCCAAAGGTCAGAGAAATAGATATGAGCTGAGTGCACCGCCTGATTGATAGCCTCCCTAGCGTCATCAATAGTAACTTTTCCTAACGGTCCCGCTCTACGCCGGAGCCGGCTATTCAGATACTGAATGAGCTCAAAACAGACAGCCTGTACCAGGAAGGGTTGAGCACGCGTAGCCTCGAGAATAGCCCCCACCGCCTGTTCTTCGTACCGAATCGGATGATTACTCTCCGGCAATAGAATCAACTTGCGCGCCGCCTCTGGCTCGAGATAGCTGACGTGGAGGGGTCTGACACTGATGAAGTAAGAATGCCAATTGCGCCCCATATCTTCCAGTGTACGTACGCCAGCGAAGAGAAGGACAAGCCATGAAGAGTAATGCTGAACCAGATGACGCAATATATCCAGGACAGCAACTTCCATCCGCCCCTGCTCGATGGCTTCCTCGATCTTCTCAAACTCGTCAAGGGCAAAGAGTAACAACCGTCCACCCAACCGCCGGTGAGTCTGGTCCAGCCATTCGTAGAACGCGTGAGTTCCCCGCTCATCAAAGTCCCCCATGTCCACTGGTGGTAGTGCGATGCGCCATTTTTCATCCGCCTGGCGCACGGCTGTGTGGGCAAGGGTGTAAAGAAAGCGATTCAGACCATCAACCGGTGCCGTCGCCTGCAGGTTGACAAACACGGGGACGTAATCGGCCGATAAGCGATTGGGAAGGTGAAGCAGCACGGACGTCTTACCCGTACGGCGCTGACCATACATCACCAATGTCGGCTTGTTGGTGGCAGCCAGATTCTCCTCGATCTTGGCAAACAGATCCTCACGGCCGACAAATACCCTCCTTTGTTCGGGTGGGATCGGGTTCCCAAAGATGTACAAGTTCTCTATCAGTGCCGGGCCCGCACTCTGCGATACACCTTCTAGTGCCTCCTCAATCGCCCCTTTCCAGCGCTGAGCGATAGGACTCAGCAGGCTAGCCACGCGTTGGCTCTTTGCCTTGGCCAGCGCCTCTCGCAACGCATCCAGATTGGCCCGAGCCTTGCGCAGGTTGACCTGCTGGCCTACACCATCCACAGCGCGGATAGTAGCTTCGGCATTCTGGCTCACCTCGTTGACCAGTGTGACCGCACGTTGAAGGTCCAGAGAAGGTAGATCAACAGCACGCGGGAACCAGCTCAGGCGAGCCGCAGCCCCGGCGATATCTCCAATGTCCTCGTAGTTGCGTAAATCGTGGGCCATAATGGTAGCCAGTGCTGCTTCGGCAGCCCACCCCTGTCTGAAACTGCGGGCAACCTCAATAATGGCCTTCAGTGCGAACTGCTGATCACCTTCTAACGCAAGCCGTGCCAGGTACCGATCCAGGGTCCACAACCTGAACCAGACCAGTTCATCCTGGCGCACTGGTGAGAGTTGGTATAGCCGCTGGATTAGGCGGCCCGAGTCATCCACCTTCGTGGCCAGGAAACTGAACGCCGTGAGCCCGGCTTGCCAGCCCAGTTCAACCAGATATATAGGGAATCGCCGATAGCCCAGGACGTGTCCGAGCAGAGCCCCCAGGGCAAAAAAGACTGCCAGAATGACCCCCATGCTTACGGCTTCTGTGCTACCTCTGGATGTCCAAATGAGCAGAATGCCGAACGTCAGGCCACCCCCTATGGTACACACCCAACCACACAACTGAGCAGCCGGACGCAGAGGAAAAGTGACTATGGCTGCCAAGCCCAGAATCAGGCCCAACAGGAAGCCACTACCCAATCCGAAAGCAATGATGCCAAGCACTGGACTGATCCGGCTGCTCTCAATCAGAGTCAGAATAGGCCCAATGCCAGTGATAGCAGCCAGGCTGCCTGCCAGGCTTATGGCCCCCCCCATACTCACGCCGAATGAGATACCCACGAGCAATAGGCCCGCTACTCCAAACAGTAGACTTGCTCCCACGACGGCGAACATAGTTCCGCACCTTAACGAATAGCCCAGCCAAAGTGCCAACAGCCCGGCTATGATAGGCCAGGCTACAGATCCAATAGCGATCGCCACAAATGCCCGAGCAACGAGGCGACGTTCACCAGGGTTCAGGCCACTCCAAATGCCCAAGATCGGCACATTCGTGGCCAGGTATGAGCTAGACTTCCGCAATTCACCATCCAATTCAAACGGCTTGAAGAAAGCCTGGCGGGCCAGCTGAAGTGATTCCAAGAGCAACATGAATGCAGACCTCAAGCAATTTGTGTGGTCTTGTCCGGGTATGTCCACCTCAAGAACCCCCTGGCCTGAACAGTTTTCCAAGCACATTGCTGAACCATTGCAGCAAGTCACGACCTGTCAGCTTATCAACGCCGACAAGAGCAAAGAGCAATATTGCAGCTGCAACAACCAAGACATAGGGAATCTTGTCTCCTGGTACCAACGAACAGATGAGCGCAGCGACTATTGTAATGGCGCTGCCTACTCCTCCAAATAACAAGAGCTTCTGTGCGGTAGTGAGAGAAGACCTGCGGATCCGCCTGCCACCGGAGCCAGGAGTAGGGGTGATATCTATGACTTCAGACGTCCGCGGCGGCAAGATAGGTGTTGGCACAATTGGTAGCAGACCTGGCGAGACAGGCAGTTGTTTCACGTAGCTTGCGAAAGCAGTGCTGAAAGCTGCCCAGTCTCCATCCGCTTTCTCTACCACGCCCCGGCGCTCCAGGTGCTTCAGCACACGCTCAGTCTCATCTGTACGAGCAGCCCGGCCAGTGACCGCATCTAGAGTTGCCTTTTCACCCGCGCTCAGATCATTCCACAGTCGCTCAAAGTGTGATTCTGCCTCAAGGCCGAAGCTTTCTCGTACTACGTCAGCTCGACTATCCTGAGATTGACCCAATGCCTCATACATATAGTGACAGGCCATCTGCAAGAAGAAGGGGTGCCGTCCACCCAGTTCCTGAACCAGTTCATCATCCGTCTGAGAGAGCCTGATCCCCTGTCGCTCAAGAGGTTCACGCCGCAACGCCTGGGCCGCATCTGGCTCAAGCAATCCCAAATCAACCCGTTGAAATATGTTGGCAAACGGAGATCCTTGTCCGTCAGACCGAACCAGATCAGACAGCGATTCTCGAGAGGCTGTAACCATAGCCAGTTTCGCTTGCCCACACAAAGCACGCAGTGCCTCCAGGAAGTCACTGCTGAATTCTTTGGGACGCTGCACAAACTCCTCAAACTTATCCAGGCATAATACAGGGCGAGCATTGATGCGACCGAGCCCATCGATCGTATCGAAGAAACTGGACATATCTCTTACGCTATCTACTGCCAAGATTCCGCCCATTCTCTCGCTTAACCCCATAACGACCGACTTCAGAAAACCAGCCGGCGATTGGTAGCGGGGATCTTGCAGGTCAACATATACGGGAACATAGTTCTGTCCCATCTTATCTGGAAGATTACGGACCAATTGATAAAGCAATGACGATTTTCCGATCCTGCTCATGCCTACGATGGATGCGCTCTGCATATTAGTTAGGCACGTTTGCAGTCTCTTCAACTCTCCCTCACGCCCAAAGAACATGGCAGGATCCTTCACTAGGTGACCGCAACTGTAGGGATTACTAGCTGACATGTGGCTTCCTCGCTTTCAATTCTGATACGGGCTGAAGTTAACCGGATACGCTCGTAGCCTTCTCAGGCTCGATTGGTCCTATACACTCACGCCTGAACCATTCCTCAATCAACTCCCTCTTGAACCGCCACGCCCGGCCCACTTTCACAGCCGGGATTCCGCCTGCTTGCGCCAGCCTATAAATCGTGGTCACGTCCAAGCGGAGATACTGGGCGACCTCCCGGGCGGTCATGATCTTGTTCTCATGCTCATCCATCCGAACACCTCCATACCTGTTCGGTCCGCTCCGACATCAACGTTCGGCGCCATGGTTGCGGGGCTACCTATACGCTGGGTCACTTCCTGCGAGACTCTCACCTGGGCTTCCATACTTTGACTCAGTTTAGGCCAGTCTTACCCTCTTTGCATCGTCTGGGTGCACTCCAGTGCTCTTGACTAATGCATAGTATAGCATGGAAATCGGCAGGCGGCGCTTGCAATTTGATTGCAGTCTTGCTGTGAAGTAACAAGAACCACAAATATACACATTCTGGAGTCAAGGGGCGAAGAGGTATCCGCCGCCGGGCGTCGTTTGAATCAGATTGGGGCGAGCGGGATCGCCCTCAATCTTCTTCCGCAGGCGGGAGATATGAGGATGGACAATGGCCCGCGCCTCCTGCTCGGTCACGTCGTAGCCTAGCGCAGCACGGGCCAACTCTCGACAGGAGAAAACGACACCCGAGTGCTGCATCAGATGAAGCAACAATGCCACCTCGCTGGCGGTGAGCCTGACGCTATGCTCGTTTGAGGAGCCTCCTCTGGCGACCGCCACTGTGCGCCTTTCCAGGTCCAGTGTCACCAACCCAACGTGCAGCAGGTGCTCGGAGGTAGACGCGGGCGACGATGGCAGCGGCATGTCCGTCCCACGAACCCTGCCAGCGCGCTGATGTAGTGCAGCGGCAACCACGGCGGCGACGTCGTGGACGCTGGCCGGTTTAAGGAGATAGTCCACTGCCCCACACTTGACGGCAGTGATAGCGCTTTCCAGTGTGGCATGGCCGGTGAGAATGATGACGAGCAGGTCAGGATATGCCTGGCGGGTATGACGCATCACCTCGACGCCATCCATCCCCGGCATGCGGATGTCCAGGACCAGCACGTCGTAATGAGTACATCGCAACATCTCCAGGGCCTGGCTTCCAGAGGCAGCACTATCGGCGTGATAGCCTTGCAAGGCCAGTGAGCGCGCCAACGGCAAACGCACGTGCAACTCGTCGTCTACGACCAGCACACGCGCTCCCAGGCCAGAAGGGACGTCTGCCAGGTTGGTCATGAGATGGTCTCCTGTGACACTTGGGGGCGGGCGACGGGCAGCATGACTGTGAAGGCCACGCCGCGACCGCCTGCCAGATTTTCCACCCGCATCGTTCCGCCGTACTGCTGGACAATGTCGTGGCTGATCGAGAGACCCAGGCCAGTGCCATCGGGCTTGCTCGTAAAGAACGGGTCGAATATGTGCTCCATGTGGTCTGCCGGGAGAGGGGGGCCGTCGTCGGTCACAGTGAGCGCCACCATATTCCGTTCAGTGATATGGCCTGTGATCCACACATGGCCACCATCCGGCATGGCCGCGACGGCATTGAGGATCAGGTTGAGGAGCACCTGGACGATGCGATCCGGAGCGACGAAAACCGCGGGCAGATCGGTAGGAATGTCCGTGGCCACCTCCACGTGATCCAGTTGCAGTTGCTTGTCTACGAGAGTCAACGTTCTCTGCACCAGGTGAGCCATGGAAACCGGGTACCACGTGTCGGTGACCGGGCGGCCCAGCTCGAGCATGCGCCGTGCAAGCCCGGCCAGGCGCTCAATCTCCTGGCGGATGACGTCCAGGTACACCCGGTGTTCGTCCGACTCCAGGTCAAAGTCCAGCGCCAGTTCCAGGTTACTGCGCATGGCTTGCAGGGGGTTGTTGATTTCGTGCGCCAGCGCCGCTGCCATGTATCCCATGGCTGCCAACCGTTCGGCCCGCATGGCCTGTTGTTCCGCTCGCTTATGCGCAGTAATATCACGGCTATAGACCGCCAGCCTGGTGACCCTTCCTTGCGCGTTGAAGACCGGATAGATGCTATTGTCCAGGTACATTCCTTGCCGCTCATCTTCCAGGCGCACCGGTGTCCCCGAGCGCACAGATTCCTCGGCCATCGCCCGCCTCACCTGGGCTACGTCAGGGGGTAGAAGATCGTAGATACAGGATCCCAGCAGGGCATCCACGCTCTTGCCCAGCCTCCTGGCGGTCGTTTCGTTTGAAGCCAGGACAATGCCCTGGGTGTCCATCAGAAATGCCGCGTCCATGGTGGCGTTCAGGAGTGCCCGGGCCATGCTCTCGGTTTCCAGCAGTGCCTCCTCTGCCCCCTTGCGCTCCGTAATGTCTGTGAATACAGAGAGTACACCCGCGAAACGCCCATTGTCAAACAGGGCGCGGCTACTGGTGATGACGGGCACGCGCTGATCGTGCCGTCTCAGCAACGCTGTCTCGTAGCGGTCGGTGGCGCTGTGGGGTAGCCCGGCGGCCTTTTCCTCAACCTCCGCCCTGTGCTCAGGTGCCACGAGGGCTGTCCAATGTCGGCCCGCCAGTTCCTCAGGAGTATGATTCAGCAGCCTGGCAATCTTGGGATTGGCGAAGATGATGTGCCCGGTCGCGTCTTCGAGGAGGACACCTTCCTCCATGCTTTGCACGATATTCTCGTTGAACGCTCGCAGCCGGTTGGCCTCGTCGTACAGGCGGGCCTTGGCGGCGATGATGGCCTCCTGGAACCGGCTAAAATACCATTGCGTCGCTACGAGTACGACCAGCGCCAGCGCAAACGCGATGCCCCCGATCACCCAGTCCATCAAGAGTAAAGTGTTGTCCTGGCGCACGAGCCAACTGGCCATCCATCCCTGATACGCAGCAACGGTGAAGGCGGCGAAAGTGAGCAGGCTGAGCGCAGCCATGGCCAGGCCGGAGCGTACACCGATCAGGATCAGGGCCAACACCGGCAGGGCCAGCAGGTAGATACGTCCATCTCCTGCCAGTCCTCCACGTGCGAAAGCCAACACGCCGGCTGCGTAACCCAACAGCAAGAGGCCCCACGCCCGCAGGTGGACATCAAGGCGGCGTAGAGTCGCCAATGCACCGATGAAAAAGTACATCGCCAGGTACAACAGCGCCGCTGGCCACTGTTCAGGGTTGTGGACTGCCTCGTGGAGAACAAACGCAACCACTGGCGTGGCTGCAATGACTACGATCACCAGGAGGGCATTCAGCGTGCGGGTGCGCCAGACAAGCAATTCGGCAGAGGCCATCTCGACGGTGTTATCTCGATGCATTCTCTCCTATCCTCCGATGGGCGCAGGAGTGTTGAGGGGCGCCCATGGTCACCCCGCCAAGGATCGTCAGAGAGGTAGGACTGGTAGATGATCTTACCAGAAATCCGGCTTTCTGTCTGTACGGAGAGTTTGACTGTTTGTGTAGGGAAAGTTAGACAAGTTGTGCGTGGACTGACTACAAAGGACCTGGGGAATAGACAAGGGGACAAGCAGACAAGGGGATGGGGAGACAAAGAGGTAGGAGCAGGAGGTAGGATGGCGGGGAGCAGGGGGCAAGAGGCAGAAGGCAGTGAGCAGGATGCAAATTGAGCACTTGCCGAAATCGGGATACCAGAGTACAATCGGAGTGGAACTCCGGGGGTGACAAAATGAGCCAGGTAATTCAGGTATCTCTGGACAATCGAGGACACATCTTGATACCCGCGGCACTTCGACGCCGGTTGGGGCTGTCACCAGGAATGACCCTGATCGTCGAAGAGGTGGACAATCGCAGCGTATGCCTGCGGGTCCAGTCAGAAATGCCTGCGCTGGTTGACAAGGGCGGGGTGCTGGTCGTCAAGGTCGAGCCACGCGGCGACCTGACCGACGTCGTCCGGCAGGAACGCGACCGTCGCGTATCTCACCTCTCACAGCAAACGGGCCTATGAGGATTCTACTGGACACTTCCGTGTTAGTAGCCGCGATGGTCGAAGCGCATCCGGCACATCTGCAGGCGCTTCCCTGGCTGCAGAAGGCAAAAGATAGCACATATACAGGATTGGTTGCCGCTCATTCTTTGGCCGAGCTCTACGCCATCCTTACCACTCTGCCCGTTCACCCTCGTATTCACCCGGCAGTGGCCCAGCAATTGATCAAGAGCAACGTTCTGGGCAAGTTTGAAATCGTGCCCTTGTCCGGCGAGGACTACACAGCAGTCATAGACCATCTGGCTGACCTGGGAATCATTGGTGGCGCAACCTACGACGGATTGATCCTGCACGCCGCTTCGAAGGCAGACGTAGACCAGGTGGTAACACTCAACGAGAAGGACTTCTGTAGGGTCTACCCTGCCCTCGCCGACAAGATCATCTCTCCGTAGAGAGGTCCTTCCTGCCTCCTATCCCCCTCTCCCACCTTCCTTTCCCTCTCTTCCCTCCCTTCCCTCCCCTCTCAAAACTCCCCCACCTCACCAACGCGGAACCGCTCAATCGCCAAAAACCCCAGCGTGCACACCAACATCAACAACGTAGCCATCGCCAGCGCCTGCCCATAGTTCGCCGCCCCTGGACGCCCCAGGAACCGGTAAATCGCGATCGGCATCGTCGGCCGCTCCGGCCGCGCGATCAGGCTGGTCGCCCCGAACTCCCCCAGCGAGACAGTGAAGGCAAACACGGCCCCCACCAGCACCGCCCGGGCCACGATCGGCAGGTCCACCTCCCGCCACACGCGCCAGGGAGAAGCCCCCAGCAGCGCCGCCGCCTCCCGCAGGCGCGGGTGGATCGAGCGCAGCGCCGGCAGAACGCTGCGCAGCACGAAGGGCAGCGCGACGAGCGTGTGGGCCAGCACGACCAGCAGCGGGGAGGTGCGCAGGTTGAGCGGGGGCCGGTCGAGCGCGACGATGTAGCCCAGGCCGAGCGTCACGGCTGAGGTGCCCAGGGGGAGCATGAGGAGGGGGTCGAGGAGGGAGGGGAGAGGGGGAGAGGGGGAGAGGGGGAGAGAGGGAGAAGGAGTGGAGGGGCGGGAGGTGAGGGAGGTGGCGGCCAGGAGGCCTAGGGTGACTGAGAGGGCCACGGTGGCCAGGGCGAAAGTCAGCGAGTTGCGCACGGCGGCGGCGGGGGGTACGTAGAAGGCGGAGCCGCGGGGATTCTCGAACAACTGGCGGTAGGAGGCCAGGGAAAGGCGGCCGCCGCTCGAGAGCGTGAGTGAGCGCTGGACGAGGGCCGCCAGGGGGGCCACCAGGAGCGCCAGCATCAGCCCCACGTTGAGGCCCACGACCAGCCACTCGCGCGGGTGGCGCAACTTCCGCTGGGTGACCTGGCGCGGCCGCAACTCCAGCGGCCGCGCCACGCGCGCCTGCAGCCGACTGTAGACGGCCATCAGGGCGAAGGTGAACAGGATCTGCACGAGCGAGAGCGCCGCCGCCAGCGGCAGATCGAGGTACTGGATGGTCTGGCGATAGATCTCCACCTCCAGCGTGGCGAAGCGCGGCCCGCCGAGCACCAGGATGACGCCGAAACTGGTGAAGCAGAAGACAAAGACCAGCAGCGCCGCCGCACCGATGGCCGGGCTCAGCAGGGGCAGCGTGACCTGGCGCAAGGCCCGCCAGCGGCTGGCCCCCAGCATACGGGCGGCCTCCTCCAGCCGCGGGTCGAGGTTGGCCCAGTAGGTGCCCACGATGCGCAGCACCAGCGTGTAGTTGTAGAACACGTGGGCCAGGAGGATGATGCCTAGCGTGTACTGGAGGTCGAGCGGCGGCCGGTCCAGCCCCAGGAACCCCATCAGCGCCAGGTTGACCAGTCCCCGCGGCCCCAGGAGGGCGGTGAAGGCCAGCGCCACGACGATGGTGGGCAGCACGAAGGGAACGGTGGTCAGCGCCTGGACGAGCGACTTGCCGGGGAAGTCGTAACGGGCGAAGACGTAGGCCCCCGGCAGCGCCAGCCCCACCGTCAGGAGCGTGGACAGCGCCGCCTGCCAGACGGTGAACCACAGCGTGTGCAGGTAGTAGGGCGTGCGGACCAGTTTCTCCAGCGCCGCCAGATCGAAGTGGCCCTCTGGTGCGAAAGACAGGGACAGAATCGAAGCAAGAGGATAGAAGTAGAAGACGAGTAGGAAGCCAAGGGGGATGGAGTAAATGAGTAGATGAGTAAGAAGAGAAAAAGGAGAGGCTGCCCCCCAAGCAAGCACTGCCCCCATGGGACGCCCCCGGGACGGGGGCTGTGAGCGCTGGAGGTTGGGGATTGCGGATTGCGGATTGCGGATTGCGGATTGGGGGTTGGAGGTTGGAGGTTGGAAGTTGGAAGTTGGAGCTTGGAGGTCGGACGGTTCTTGCTTGCTGCCTCTTACTTCCTGCCCTTCGCTTCCTGCCCCCTGCTCCCCTGCCCCCCTGCTCTTATCTCCTTGTCTCCTTGTCTCCTTGTCTCCTCGTCCCCTTGTCTCCCCCTCTCCTTGTCTCCCCATCCGTCCGTTCCTCATTTACTCATTCCTCATCTACCTCCCCCCCCTCAGCGCAGCACCACTTCCGTCCACGCCTCCACCCACGCCTCGCGGTTGGTCTCGATGGCGGCATAGTCTACCTGGGCGGGGTGCTCAGGGATTTGGGCGAATTGGGCGAAGACTGCGGGCAGCGCCGCGTTCTGGTTGGCGGGGAACATGAACATGTGGAGCGGAATGTCCTCCTGGAAGGTCTGGCCGAGCATATAGTCCACCCAGGCCTGGGCCAGGTCGCGGTTCTGCCCGCCCCTGAGGATACCGACGAACTCGATCTGGCGGAAGCAACTGCCATCGCCGACGACTGCCGCCGTGGGGGCCCCCTCGAGCGGCTGCTCCGCGAAATACACCTCCGCCGGCGGGCTGCTGGCGTAACTGACGACTACGGGCCGGGTGCCTTCCCCCTGTGAGCCGTAGGTGAACTGGCCGTAGTAGGCGTCCTCCCACCCCTCGACGGCCAGCAGGTCATTCTGCCGCAGGTCGGCCCAGTAATCCAGGTAGGTATAGTCGCCCGTCACGCCAAAGTGGCCGATCGTCGCCAGCAGGAAGGCCAGCCCTGGCGACGAGGTGGCCGGGTTCTCGACCACCAGCAGCCCGTTGTACTCGGGCTTCACCAGGTCCTCCAGGCCCGCGGGCGGGGTCAGGCCATGGCCGGCAAACCAGCCCTCGTCGTAGTTGAGGCACACGTCCCCATAATCCACCGGCAGTGCCCGCTGCTGGGGATCGAGTTCCAGTTCGTCGGGAATCTGCTCCAGGAGCGGCGATGCGTAGGGGTCGAGAATGTCGGCCTTGAGCGCCCGGCTGAGCAGCGTGTTGTCCACGCCGTAGAGGACGTCGGCCAGCGGGTTGTCGCGGCTGAGGATGGCCTGGTTGAGGACCACGCCGGCGTCGCCGGCCTGGAGCACTTCGACCTTCGCGTTATACTGCGCCTCGAAGGCGGTGATGACCTCCTCGCTGATGTCGAAACTGTCGTGCGTCATCAAGCGCACGGTGCGAGGCTCGGACGGCGTGGCCGGCGGCGACACCTCAGTTGCAGCAGGGGCCGGGCCCGGCCCACAGGCTGCCAGGACCAGCAGCCCAGTCAGAGCAAATACAGTTATGCATTTCATCCTCCACCTCCCTGTGGCAATTGCTCGCTCCCTCTCCCTCCCAGGGAGAGGGCTGGGGTGAGGGTGAGAGGCCCACTATAGCGAG
>Ga0315277_10003274_pt1 | contig 22018 bp, 23 predicted proteins | sample YL17G05_15_MG_FD_203695 | JGI IMG/M metagenome (GOLD analysis project Ga0315277, IMG submission 203695) | Sediment microbial communities from Yellowstone Lake, YNP, Wyoming, USA - YL17G05_15 | ecosystem: Environmental > Aquatic > Freshwater > Lake > Sediment | place: USA: Wyoming | collected...
ATGATCCGTTGCGTTGACTAGGGATTATTGACGTGCTATTTTGTCTGTCGAGGGCCGGGGGGGGACTGAAGGCCGCAAGGAGACCGATATTTTGAACGTAAGAGGGAAGCCTCGCTCCTCCCCCGCCGCCTTTCTTTTCTTGGCGACGGCGTTCCTCTGTGCCGCTTCGGCCCCGGCATTCGGGCAAGAGAAGATCCAGAAAAAGAAAAACGAAGACGCTCGATACGATGTCTCCGTCACCGCCGTCACGATCTCCGTCACGGTCCAGGACAAGGGCGGCAAGTATATCAATGATCTGACGCAGAAGGATTTCGAGGTCTATGAAAACAACCGCCGGCGGACCGTCACCTACTTCAACCGGGACTCCAACGCGCCGATCAGCCTGACCGTCCTCCTGGACGTCAGCGGGAGCATGGCCCTTCTGGATAAGTTCAAGGAGAGCCGGGAGGCCCTCCGTTACCTGGTTACCTCGCTCCTCGGCCCCCGGGACGAGGTTTCCTTATTGATCTTTGCCGATGGCGAGGTCGAAGTCGCCTCGGAATTCTCGACGGACAAGGCGCCTTTCCTTTCGGTCCTGGACAAAACCGAGGCCTACGGGCAGACCGCTTTGAACGACGCCGTCGCGGTTTCGCCGGAGTTCGCGGACAAGGGGAAAAACGAGAAACGAGCGCTCCTGCTCGTCACGGACGGCATCGAGAACGACAGCCAAAGCACCCCGGACCAGGCCCTTGACATTGCCCGACGGGTGGACGTGCCTATTTTCACCATTGGATACAAGATCCCCTTGAGCGACCAGTCCCTGAAGGGGCAAAAACGGGCCCCGGACCTGACCGCCGGCGGGATCGCGGCCACTCTCGATAAGTTTTCACAGGCGACGGGGGGGAAGGCCTTTTTCCTGAAGGAACCGCAGGAATTATCGGCGGCCCTGAGAGAGGTCCGCGGAGAGCTGAGCCACCAGTACATTATCGGCTACACGTCTTACACGGCCGACGGCGACGAGTACCGGAGGATCAGGGTCGTCACGCCCCGTAAAAAATATAAAGTGCGGACCAGGCAGGGTTACTGAAATGCCGAGCGAGAGGGGCCGGACTTTAATTCCGCGGCGATTTGTAGTATACTTTTCATCTACGATCAACTGGTAATTTAACGGAGGTCAACATGAAAAAGAACCGGATCATCTTCTTTCTCGCCGGGGCGATCGTCCTGGCGGGCATGATCGTCTCGACCGGCTGCGCCACCAAGCAGTTCGTGGCGGGCGAGTTGAACGCGATCGACAAGAAGGTCGAAGGGATCGGGACGGAGGTCGAGGCTAATCAGAAAAGGCTCAGGGAACACGATGAGCAGCTGGCCTCGATCGGCACCCTCATCACCCAGCAAGAGGCCCAGTTGAACGCGGTCGACGGCAAGATCGCCGAGGTCAAGAAGTTCGCCCGCGGGACACTGCTCTTCCAGGAGACGCTCAGGAACAACGATGCCAGGTTCAAGTTCGGGATCTACGAACTCAACGACGAGATCAAGGCGGCGCTGGACAAGTTCGTCGAGATACTCATCAGCCAGGACAAGGGCCGGTATCTCGAGATCCAGGGCCACACGGACAACATAGGCGAGGAAGCCTATAATCTCCTGTTGGGGAAGAAAAGGGCCGAAGCGGTCATGGATTACCTCTACAAGACGCACCACATCCCCCTGCACAGGATGGAGGTCATCAGCCTCGGAAGCTCCGTGCCCGTGGCCGACATCAAGACCCGCGACGGCAGGGCACTCAATCGGCGCGTGGAGATCCTGGTCTACGAATGATCTAAAGCCTCTTCGTTTCGAACCAGCCGTAGAGCGCTGGGATGACGAGGAGCGTCAGGAGCGTTGAGGTCACGAGCCCGCCCGCCACGACCACGGCCGGCGGCTTCTGGACGGACTGGAAAGAGGACGGATAAAAAGTTAAAATAAAAGCATGGGCGTCCGGCGTTTGGGTCGCGCATTCCTCTTCATCCTTCTCGCCGCCGTGACCTCGTGCAAGGCCCGTCCCGGCGACATCATCATCTTCTGCGCGGGAGACAGCATCACCGAGCAAGGGTATCCCCGCTTCCTCAGAGAGTCGCTCCGGTCCGATGGCGTGAAGGCCCGGGTCCGGAACTACGGCCGGAGCGGGAACACGTCAGCTGAATACTTGAGCTTCCTCAAGGGCAACGTCGACACGCTCCGGGGCGAACGGCCCGACATCGTCCTCGTCGAGCTCGGGACGAACGACGTCCGGGTGGACGGGGACCGGGTCTCCCGGGAGGAGTTCGAGAAGAACATCCGGGAGATCGTCGGCATATTTCTGGAGTTCAAAACGAGGTCGGGCGGACAGCCCGCGATCTTCCTGGCCGCCATCCCGCCTGTCCCCGGCGGCACGGCGTTCCCCTTCGGCCCGGAATCAGGCCAAAGAGTGACCGCCGAGATCAACCCGGCCGTCAAGGCCCTTTGCCGGGAGACGCAAGCCGGTTTCGTCGACAACTATTCGATTTTCGCGGCCTCCCCCGGCCTTCTGCCCGGCGTCCACCCCAGCCCGGAAGGCTATAGGGAGATGGCTCGGAACTGGCAGGAAGCCATGAGGCCCTTGATCGCCCGGCTCGTCCGCCGCTAGCTTTGTCGAAAGGGCGAATTCAAAGACTTTTTGGCTTGCATTTTTACGGGAACCGTGTTAACATTATTTATAAACAAGCAATTTCTCTGAATCAGCAAAAATCGTGGAAAGAGAATTCATGAACAGGAAACTTATCCGACCCAATCTGTCTGAGATCAAGGATAAGATGAACCGGGACAAGGACGGCGACAAGCGGAAGATGCACCCGCCCACGGACACGTTCGCCGAGAATTATTACTACCTCAAGCAGATGAACAAGAAGACCCCGATGGCCGTCGTCTTCACGGACGGCGAGGTTGTCGAGGGCACTATCGAGTGGTACGACCGCAACTGCATCAAGCTCAATCGCGATAAAGCGCCGAACATGCTCGTTTACAAGAGCCATATCAAGTACATCTACAAGGCCGGAGAGCCCAAGGAGTCCGCCGAGGGCGAAGAGAAAAAGAGAAAATGACCCTTCCCGCGATCGGGATCTCTCTCGGCGATCCCGGGGGCGTGGGGCCCGAGATCGTCCTCAAAGCCCTTTCCGAGCGTTCCTCGCTTCCCGAAGCTAGGTATATCGTCTTCGGGGGCGGGCCTATCCTTGCGGAAGCGGCGGAGGCCCTCGGCCTTCGACCGGACCTCTCCACGTGGAAGGACGGGGATCTTCCGTCCGTTCCCGGCCGGTTCTTCAGGGATGCCGGGGGACCTCAGGCCGGGTTCGTCAAGGGAAAGGCTTCCGCCGGGAACGGCGAAGCTTCGTTCCTCTTTTTCAGAGCGGCCGTCGAGATGGCCCGCGCCGGACTTCTCCAGGCGGTCGTCACCGCCCCGATCTCCAAAACGTCCTGGCGCCTGGCCGGCCTGGGCTGGCGGGGCCACACCGAATACCTGGAAAGTCTTTTCCCCGGGGCGATCATGACATTCTGGTCGGCGAAATTACGGGTCGCCCTCCTCAGCCACCACCTGCCCTTGCGGGAGGCCATGGAGCGGGTTAAAAAAGGGGCGCTTCTCGGTTTCTTCAGAAACCTGCATCAGAGCCTGGGCCGGACGAAGTCCGGTATCCGGGAACTCCTGGTCGCCGGGCTGAACCCGCACGCCGGCGAAGACGGTCTCCTGGGCACCGAAGAGGACGATGAGATCAGGCCGGCCGTCGAGGAGGCGCGGAAGGAGGGACTTTCCATCAGCGGCCCGTTCCCCCCGGATACGGTGTTCCTCAAGGCCCTCGGCCGCCCCGAGAAGATGGTCGTCGCCCTTTACCACGACCAGGGGCTCATCGGCTTCAAGCTGGAAGCTTTCGAGACCGGAGTGAACGCGACCTTGGGGATGCCCTTCATTCGGACGTCGCCCGACCACGGCACGGCCTACGACATCGCGGGCAAGGGCACCGCCGATCCCCGAAGCCTGATCGCGGCCATCCGGATGGCCGTCGAGCTATCTTAGTCTTTTCTTGATCTCGGCCCTGATCTCGCGGTCCGTGTCCCTCTTTTTCAAAACGTCCCGTTTCTCGTATTTCCTCTTGCCGCGGGCGAGGCCCAGCTCGATCTTGATCTTGCCCCTGTCGTTGAACATGACCTTTGTCGGGACCAGGGTCAGTCCGCGCTCCCGGATCTTCCCCGTAAGACGCCGGATCTCCCGCTTGTGGAGGAGGAGGCGGCGCACCCGGAGAGGATCGTGGTTGAAGATGTTGGCCGCCTCATAGGGGCTGATGTGGCACTTGACCAGGACGATGTCGCCATCCCTCACCTCGGCGTAGCTCTCTTTGAGGCTGATCCGTCCCTCCCGGATCGCCTTGACTTCGCTCCCGACGAGGGAGATGCCCGCTTCGTAGCTTTCCAGGACCTCGTAATTGTGATAAGCGGTCTTGTTGGTGGCGACGATCTTCATGCGGGCGGACCCTCCGTTCCCTTTCCGGGAACGACCCTGATGAGGCCGATGTGCCGCTTGTTCATCTTTTCGGCGATGAATCGCCGGCCTTCGAACTCGAAAGAATCCTTCTCCCGCGGGATCCGGCCGAACTCGTACAGGAAGAATCCGGCCAGCGTCGTGTAGTCGTTCCTCTCCGGAACCCTCAGGGGGAGCTTCTCGTTGATCTCCTTGACGGCCGAGGACCCCTTGATGACGAAAACGCCTTCCGCGGGCCGCGTGTACCATTCTTCGAATTTGTCGTCGTGTTCGTCCCGGATGTCCCCGACGATCTCTTCGATGATGTCCTCCAGGGTGACGATCCCCTCCATGTTCCCGAACTCGTCCACGACGAAGGCCATGTGAACGGCGTTTTCCTGCATCTGGAGCATGACCTTTTCCATGGAGGCCGATTCCGGGACGAAGAACGGCGTGCGCAGGGCCGAACGGACGCTGAAATCCTTATGGTCCATGATGAACGGGATAAGGTCCTTGGCGTGGAGGAGGCCTTCGACGTTGTCCAGCCTTCCCCGGTAGACGGGATACCTCGAGAACCCGGCCGAGCGGATGGCTTCGAGGACCTGATCGAACGTGGATTCGACCTCGATGGCCTTGACCTGGGGCCTGGGGACGAGGATCTCCTTGACCGGCCGTGACCCGATGTCCAGGATCCCGGAGATCATCTTCCGGCGCGGCAAGGACAGGCCCGCGACACCCGCGCTGAGCAGGACGCGGACCTCTTCTTCGCCGAGGCCTCCCGCAATCCTTTCCGACCTCCCGCGGGTGGAAGGGAAGAGGAGCCTGGACAGAAATGAAAAGATCCGGACCAGCGGGCTGAACGCCGCCATCAGGATGCGGATGGGCCTGACGAACAGAAAGGACGTCTTGACGGGATTGTGGGCGGCGTAAGTCTTGGGGTTGATCTCCGCGAAGAAAAGAAGAAGGATGGTTGTCGTCAGGGTTGCCAGGAGCACGGCTTGGTTCTTGTTGGGGACCAGGATGACGAAGACGTAGGTCGCCACGGACGCCGCCGCGGCGTTGACCAGGGTGTTGCCGATCAGGATGGTGGCCAGGAATCCGTCGATCCGGCCCAGGACCTCGCGGACGAGCCGGGCCTTCTTCGAACCCTTGTTCTCCATGGACTCGAGCGTGTAGGGGTTGGAGGCCAGGAACGCCGTCTCCGACGAGGAGAAAAAAGCGCTGAGGGCAAGGAACAACAGAAAGAGCAATAAGGCGGACAGGAACATTTCCGGTCAGATGTCCAAACGGGGTTTGACGTCCTTGAAGCAGCGGGACAGCGTATCGATGAGCCTGTGCTCGACCCTGGTACAGGAATCGCAGGAGGCTTCGGAGATCTCGGTGACGATAAGCTCCTTGGCCCGCTCCATCATTTTTTTCTCCCGGAACGACAGCGGCTTGATCAGGCTGAGGTAGAAGAGGCTCTTGAGAACAAGGGCCATGTCCAGGAGCGTCCCGGTCTTCATGAGGTTGATGTGCTCTTTGTAACGGCCCTTCCAGTTCATGGTGATGTCGACGGACCCGTTCCTCATGAAATGGAAGACCTTCTTGATGGAGCCCTCGGCAATGGGCCTGCGGATCCCCATCTCCTCGGCGGCCGAGGAAGGGATGAGGACGAGGGTATTGTTGGTGAGGATCCTGACGTGAAAAACATTGAACTTTTCCCCGTTGTAGGACCCGACTTGGATATCCTCGACGACGCCGATGCCTTGATTGGGATAAATGACCTTATCCCCGATCTTCAGAGAATCCATTCGAATTCCATTATACCCGATTGGCGTCCCGGGGTCAATGTTTATCCGTCGCGCCCCTTGACAGATAACTCACTCTTTATTAACATAGTTGCCTTGACAGTAAAGGAAGACGTATGCCATGAAGAGAACATTTCAACCGAATAACAGAAGGCGCAAGAAGACGCACGGGTTCCGGGTCCGTATGAAAACCGCCGGCGGCCAGAAAGTCCTCAAGAGCCGAAGGGGCAAGGGCAGGAAAAAGCTGTCCGTTTGATGGATGAGCGCCTCACTCCTCAAGAGAGGATCCGTAAGAAGAAGGATTTCTTAACCATATACAGAACGGGCAGCCGTTACCGAGGAAGACATTTTCATCTTGTCTATCGCGCCAATTCTTTCGAGTTTTCCCGGCTGGCCGTCGTCGTCGGCAAGAAAGTCGGCAACGCCGTTGCGAGAAATAAGATAAAAAGACGGATCCGAGCGCTATTTCGCAGGAACAAATCTCTGTTCAAGAAGCCCATGGACGTCGTTCTCATCGCCAAAATGGAGATCCTGGACCTTTCCGTGTCCGACCTGGCGGCCGAGTTCTTCTCGGCCCTGGAAAGGATCTTCAGGGAACAGCCGGCCCGATGAAGTCTATCGCCTTGGCCTTGATCAGGACCTATAAAAGGGCCCTATCCCCATTCCTGGGAAACCACTGCCGTTATTATCCCACCTGTTCCTCTTATACCGATGAGGCCATTCGAAAATACGGCTTCCTGAAGGGCACATTCCTTGGGGGGAAAAGGCTCCTTCGGTGCCATCCTTTCCATGCGGGTGGGGTCGATCCAGTCCCGTAAGAGGTTTATATATGGAAAAACGACTTGTCATTGCCATTGTCCTTTCGATCCTGGTCCTGGTCCTCTGGCAGGCCCTCCTGGTCAAGAAACCTGAACCCGTTCAGGGGGTCGGGTCGGCCCGGCCGGCCGCGGCGCCCGGGCAGGCGGCCTTGGAGAAACCGGCGCCCGTCTCTCCTGATAAAGAACCGGCGGGGTCGACGGCCGCTCCGGTCTTGGACCTTCAGCCGGTTGCATCCGGGGCCGAAGAAAAGGTCGTCATCGACACCTCCCTTTACAGGGCGGAGTGGAGCAACAAAGGCGGTGTTCTGCTCAGCTGGCGGCTCAAGAAGCACAAGAACGACAAGAAAGAGGACCTGGAACTCGTTCCGTTGAAGGCTCTGGAGACCGGGAAGTTCCCTTTCGCCCTCCGGACCGAGGACGCCGCCCTGGCCGACGCCGCCAACGCCGCCTTCTACAAGACGACGGCCGGGACCACTTCCCTCCAGGACGGCCAAAAGGGAGAGGTCAGGTTTGAATATTCCGACGGGAAGAACCTGAAAATCGAAAAGACGTTCGTTCTGACTGGAGGGACCTACGACGTGGGGATCGAGGTCCACGCCTGGAAGGGTGGGCTGGAGGTCGAGCCCGGGCTCCTCTGGGGTCCGGGGATCGGGAACCCCTCCCCCGTCGAGCTGAAGCAGAGGTTCAGCTCCAGCACGGGCGTAGCCGTTTTCTCTTCAGGCAAGGTGTTCCGCGTCGACGAGAGGAAATACAAACCGGAACAGAGCTCGTTCAACTTCGCGGACTGGGCGGCCTACGAAGAGAACTACTTCACCGCCCTGTTCGTCCTGGACCCGCAGAAGGGGACGGCGGTCTTCCAGAAAGAGGTCAAGGACAACGCCGCGATCTTCTACCTGGCCGTCAACCGGCCCCAACGGGCTTTTATCGGCCCGAAGGACCTCGACGTCCTCAAGGCTTACGGCCATGGCGCCAAGAAGATCATCAACTTCGGCTTTTTCGGAACCATCGCCGAGGTCCTTCTCGCCTCCATCAAATTCTTCCACAAAGGAGTGCCGAACTGGGGCATCGCCATCATCATCATGACTTTCATCATCAAGATCATCTTCTTCCCGCTGACCTACAGCTCGATGAAGTCGATGGCCAAAATGCAGGAGCTCCAGCCGAAGATCAAGGCCCTCCGGGCGAAGTACAAGAAGGCCAAGCAGGACATCGAACAGCGCCGCCAGATGAACGAGGAGATGATGCGCCTCTACAAGGAGCACGGCGTGAACCCCGCCGGCGGCTGCCTGCCCCTCATCATCCAGCTGCCCGTGTTCTGGGGCGTCTTCCGGATGCTGGTCGTGGCCGTCGAGTTCCGCCAGAGCCCGTTCGCCTTCTGGATCAAGGACCTCTCCGTCAAGGACCCTTACTACATCACCCCCATCCTCATGGGGGTGACCCAGTTCATCCAGCAGAAGATGACCCCGACCTCGGCCGACCCGGCCCAAGCCAAGATGATGATGATCATGCCCGTGATCATGACCGTCTTCTTCTTGAACTTCCAGAGCGGGCTCATCCTTTATTGGCTGACCCAGAACGCCCTGCAGATCGGCCAGCAGGCCATAATGAACCGGATGATGAACAAGAAAAAGGGAGAGATCCATGGAAAACGAAGAAAAGACTGAGGCCAAGCCCGAAGAGAGGCAGGAATTCAAGGGCCGAAACCTCGAGGACGTCATCAGCCTGGCCGAGCATGTCCTCAAGATCCCCCGGGAGCAGTTCAACTATGAGATCGTCACGGAGAAAACCAAGCTTTTCGGCATCAAAAGCAAGGAGATCGTCATCCGGGCCTGGCCCAAGAAGGAGTCCGAGGAGAACGCGGCGGCCGACTTTCTTGCCAGGCTCATGCCGGTCTTCCCGCTCGAGCTGACCTACGAGCTCAAAAGAAGAAATGACATCATTTACGTCATCTTCAGCGGCGAGGACAAGAACCTTCTCCTGTGGAACGAAGGTGAGCTCCTCCTTTCCCTCCAGCATGTCCTGAACAAGGTCTCCCCTATCAAGGTCCAGGTGGACTGCGAGTTCTTCAGAAAGAGGAAGGAAAAGAAGCTGAGAGAGTTCGGCTTTCAGGTCGCCCAGGAGGTCCGGCAGAGCGGCAAGGAAGAGGTCCTCGACTTCATGAATCCCTATGAGCGACGCCTCATCCACATCGCTGTTAATCAGGTTCCCGGCATCACCAGCGAAAGCATCGGCGAAGGATTCCTGAAGAAGGTCAAGGTCTTCCCGCTGCCGAGATAAGGCCCGAACCGCCCTTTGAAGGCCGGGACGCATTTCTTTTCGTGTGAGAAGGAATTCCGGTCGAGGACCCGTGCCCGCTCCGCCCTGGAACGACCTCCTCCGGGCATCGCCCCTGCGCCATTGCCCTAATCACATAAAAATAAATGGTACGCGAGGGCCATCCCGTCCAAGCCCCCACCCCGCACAAAGCGTAAGAGGACCGCATTTACTAAAATGAGCAACTCGCCTACAATGGTGAGGCGACCAAAAATTGCCGATAGGACGTGAGTCGGGATTCCGGGTTTCACCGGAAGTTGGTGCCATCGTTTGAGAAGAAAGAATCCTATCGGCGATTTTGGGAGGCGAACGATGTTTGAAGATACGATCATCGCGATCTCGACCCCGCCGGGACAGGGCGGGCTGGGGATCGTGAGGCTCAGCGGCAAGAGAGCGCTGGCCGTCGCGAAAAAAGTCTTCAAGCCTAAAAAGGGCGCGGTCCCGATAGGGAAACCCGTCTTCGGCGTCATCCGGGGGTCGAACGCGGACGGGCCCTTGGATGAAGCGTTCCTGACATATTTCAAAGCGCCGCGGTCCTATACCCGTGAGGACGTCGTCGAGATCAGCTGCCATGGGAGCCCGATCGTCCTCGAGGAGATCGTAAGGCTGGGGGTCAAGCTGGGAGCGAGGCATGCCCATCCCGGCGAATTCACTTTGCGCGCCCACCTAAACGGCCGATTGGACATCATTCAGGCGGAGGCGGTCAACGACCTCATCCGGGCCGTTTCCCTGACCCAGGTTCGGATCTCGTTCAGGCAGCTCGGAGGAAGCCTTTCCCGGCGGATAGGCTCGATCCGCGAAAAGATCGTTCACGTTCTATCCCGGATCGAGGCCGGGATCGAATTCCCCGAAGAAAACCTCGGGATCACGAGGGAGGGAACGACGAGGGAGCTCAAGAGCGTCATCGTCGACATCAAAGAGCTTATCGCCGGCTACGACGCCGGCCGGTCTCTGGTGGAGGGGACGACACTGGCCATCGCCGGCAGGACCAACGTCGGGAAATCGACCCTCTTTAACGCCCTGCTCGGGCAGGAACGGGCCATCGTCACCCCTTACCCCGGGACGACCCGGGATTTCCTAAGGGAGCGGCTGGTCATTCGCGGCGCCGTCTTCAATCTCGTCGATATGGCCGGTCTTGGGCGGCCCGCTCATCCCGTAGAACGAGAAGGGATGCGGCGGGGGGAACAATTGGCGGGGGAGGCCGCGGGCGTCCTCCTGGTCTTTGACGGTTCCCGGCCGGCCGGCCGTGAAGATACGCGCCTCCTGGAGAGGTTCCGGAATCACCATATCATTATTATTATCAATAAGATAGACTTACAACGAAAATTCGATAGGACGATGGCCGGCCATCTGCCCGTTGACATTCCGGTCGTCGAAATTTCGGCCCTGAAGGGTCTGAACCTCGATGTCCTGAAAAAACGCATCCACCGCCTGTTCGTTTCTTCATCAGGGGGCCGGGAGGACATGGTCCTTCATTCAAGGCAGAAGATCATCCTGGAAGAGATGCTCGGGGTTCTCGAAGCGGCCCGCTCCGCGTTCTTGGAAGGCCACTCTGAAGAGGTGGGCGCCGAAGAGCTCCACAAGGCGATTCCCATGATCGGCCGGCTCACGGGTGAGATCAAGGTCCGGGAGGTCCTCGACGATATCTTCTCCAGGTTCTGCGTCGGGAAATGAGATGAGGCCGCCGGACCATGACGTCATCGTTATCGGCGCCGGCCACGCAGGGTGCGAAGCGGCCGCGGCGACGAGCGCCATGGGGCTGCGGACCTGCCTGATCACCATCAACCTTGAAACCATCGCCCAGATGTCATGCAATCCGGCCATCGGGGGCCTGGCCAAGGGGCACCTCGTCCGGGAGGTCGACGCCCTCGGCGGTTTGATGGGACTCTTGGCTGATGAGACGGGAATCCAGTTCCGTCTGCTCAACCGGAGCCGGGGCGGGGCCGTCCAGGCGCCGCGGGCCCAGTGCGACAAGGCCGGATACCGGCTGGCCATGAAGCGCCGCCTGGAACGCGTGACGGGACTGAGCCTTTATCAGGGAATCGTCTCGGAGATCGTCGTCCGGTCCGGAAGGGCTTGCGGCGTAAGGACCCTGGATGGGGCGGCGATCTCGAGCCGGGCCGTGATCGTTGCGACGGGGACGTTCCTGAACGGGCTTATCCATATCGGCCTGCACAGCTATCCGGCCGGGAGGGCCAACGAACCGCCTTCCCATGAGCTGGGCGAGGACCTTCGGAAGCTCGGGTTCAGGATCCTCCGGCTGAAGACCGGGACCCCCATGAGATTGGATGGGACGACCATTGATTGGGGGGCATTTCTGTCCCAGCCCGGGGATGAGGCGCCCGTCCCCTTCTCGTTCAGGACCAGGAAAGCCGTCGAGAACAAGGTCCTGTGCCATGTCGGCCATACGAATGCCCGCACTCATGAGGTGATCCGGGCGAATCTAAATAAATCCCCCCTATACAGCGGGATGATCACGGGGATCGGGCCCCGTTATTGTCCTTCCATCGAAGACAAGGTCGTCAAGTTCTCGCACCATTCCCGCCATCAGTTCTTTCTTGAACCCGAAGGGTTGGAGACGACCGAAGTCTATGTCAACGGCATGTCATCGAGCCTTCCTCTTGAGGTCCAGAAAAAGATGCTGGAGACGATTCCCGGCCTGGACCGGGCAAAGATCGTCCGGCCGGCGTACGGGATCGAATACGACGCCGTTTCGCCGACCGAGCTTCTTCCCAGCCTCGAAACCAGAAGGATCGGAAATCTGTATCTGGCCGGACAGATTAACGGCACCTCGGGCTATGAAGAGGCTGCTGCCCAAGGCCTGATGGCCGGGATCAACGCAGCCTTGAAAATCAGGAAGAATAAGCCGTTCATCCTGCGAAGGGACCAAGCGTATATCGGCGTCCTCATAGACGACCTGATCACCAAAGGAGTGGAGGAGCCTTACCGGCTTTTCACGTCCAGGGCCGAATATAGACTTAACCTGCGGATCGACAACGCCGATAGAAGGCTGATGGCGTTCGGCCGCGAGCTCGGCCTGATATCCGGGGAGGAATACCAGGAGCAGGAGGCCAAGCAGAAGAGGATTCAACGAGCCATGGTCTTTCTCGGGCAGGGGAAGGTCAAGGATAAAAAAGGGGACACCCTCACTTTACTAAAATATTTAAAAAAACCTGAAATCAGGATCCAAGATGTGTTAGAATATGGGAAATTCTCCAACTCCCTAAGCGATGAGGAAATGCGGGCCATTGAATCCGATGTCAAGTACGAAGGTTACCTCAAGAGACAGAAAAAGGAGGTCTCGACGCTCAGGAAGGCTGATAGGATGAAGATCCCAACGGGCTTGGATCTTAAAAAAGTGTCCGGATTGACGAGGGAAGCCCTGGAGAAGCTCGAAAAATATAGGCCTGGGACAATCGGTGAGGCCAAAAAAATTCCCGGCCTGACCCCGGCCGCCTTGTTCAATCTGAGCGTATTCGTTGAAGCCGAACGGAGAAGGCGAACCGCTGGGGCCAAGAATGTTTCACGTGAAACATTGACCAAAAATGAATAAGATCATTGCCGTCGCCAATCAAAAGGGCGGGGTCGGAAAGACGACCACTTCCATCAACCTTTCCGCAGCCCTGGCCATGAAAAACATGAGGGTCCTGCTCGTGGACTTCGATCCCCAGGGGATGGCCACCATGGGGCTTGGGAGACCGAAAGAGGCCACTAAAGGCATCTATCAGGCTCTGCTCAACGGGGCGGACACGATGGATTTCGTCCAGGGGGGAGGGTTGGACAATTTCTATCTTTGCCCATGTTCCCCAGAATTATCCGGCGCGGAGGTCGAGCTTTATTCCAAGGATAACAGGGAAAAAAGGCTAAAAGAGGCCCTCGATAGGATCAAAAAGTTTTTCAACTTCATCTTTATCGATTGTCCTCCTTCCCTGGGATTCCTGACCCTCAATGCCTTGACGGCGGCCGATTCCGTCCTGATTCCGGTCCAATGCGAGTTCTTTTGCATGGAAGGAATTCCCGACCTCTTCCAGACCCTGGAAACCGTGAGGACGTATTTCAACCCGAAACTGGCCATCGAGGGTATCGTCCTGACCATGTACGACGAACGGACCAACCTGTCCAAGCAGGTCGCTGAAGAGATCCGTAAGTCATTGAAAAGGATAACTTTCCAATCCGTCATTCCGAGGAGCGTCAAGCTGGCGGAAGCTCCGAGCTTTGGGAAGCCTGTCGTCCTTTATGATATCAAGTCGAGAGGGGCTGAAGCCTACCTCAATCTTGCAGAGGAGATTCTCCGCAGATGATCAAAAAAGCATTGGGAAAAGGTCTCGACGCGTTCATTCCGGAGGAATTCGGGATCATCAAGGAAGAACGCTACGCTGAACTCGGCGTCGAGCAACTCAAGCCGAACCCCCTCCAGCCAAGGATGAAGTTTGACGACCAGGCCATAGACGAGCTGGCCCAGTCCATCAAGGAGTCGGGGATCGTCCAGCCCGTTTTGGTCGTGCCTGACGACGGGCAATACAAGATCATCGTCGGGGAGAGGCGGTGGCGGGCCGCCCAGAAGGCGGGTCTGAAGAAGATCCCGGTCATGATCCGTAACCTGCCCCCCGAGAAACAGCTCGAGGTCTCGATCATAGAGAATATCCACCGGGAGGACCTCAATCCCATGGAGCTCGCCCATGCTTACCATCGGATGTCCAGTGAAATGAACTACACCCAACAAGAAATCGCCGAAAAGGTTGGGAAGGACCGGACGTCCGTCACCAACTACTTGAGGCTCCTGAAACTCCCTCAAGAGATCCGGGATAGCCTCGTCGAAAAAGATCTCTCGATGGGGCACGCCAGGGCGCTCCTGGCGCTTGAGGAACCGGAGGTCCAGCTTGCCGCCTTCCGGCAGATCATCGACAAGGGCCTTTCGGTCCGCAATGCCGAAAAACTCGTGAACAGGATGAAAGAAAGACCTCCCCGGGTGCAACGGAGCCTGGGGGACCCGGACCTCCAGGCCCTCAAGGAGGAAATGGTTAAGGTGCTGGGGACAAAGGTCCTGATCTCGGGCAATAGGAACAAAGGCGCCCTCAAGATCTTTTATTTCTCTCTGGATGACCTCAACCGGATCTTTGCAAGGATAAAAGGAGCATAACAATGAAAGAAAAAGAAAGGGAGATCCTCGACTCGAAGATCGCCGGATTGATCGATCAGGGGACGGAGCTGAAGGGTGACCTGACCTTCAAGGGCTCGTTCCGGATCGAGGGCTATTTCAAGGGGACGGTCACCTCGGATTCCCTGCTCATCATCGGGGAGAAAGGCAGGGTCGAGGCTGATATCAGGGTCGGCCAGATCATCATCAACGGCGAGATCAAGGGCAATATCCAGGCCTCAGATAGGGTAGAAATCCACAACAAAGGGAGGGTTTTCGGAACCATCCAGGCCCCGCGGCTGATCGTGGAGGAGGGGGCCTACCTGGAGGCGAACTGCCAGACGACGGAAAAGACCGCCCCACCCCAAGCCGGACAAGCGGCCAAGACGGAAAACTGACCTTGAAGCTTGCGACTGGGATCATTCCGGCCAGATACGGTTCGACCCGTTTTCCGGGCAAGCCTCTGGCCCTCATCCTCGGAATTCCAATGGTTCAAATGGTTTACGAGAGATCGAAGAGGGCCGGATTCCTGGAGCGGGTGATCGTGGCCACGGATGACGACCGGATCATGGCCGCGTGCACCGGCCTGGGGATCTCCGCCAGATTGACATCCCCTTCCATAGGCTCAGGGACGGATAGGGTTGCCGAGGTTGCCCGGGAGCTGGGGGCCTCTCTCGTCATCAATATCCAGGGCGACGAGCCTTTGCTCGATCCCGCCATGCTCGATGCCCTGGTCGAAGCCCTTCAAGATGAATCCGTTCTCATGGCGTCCCTTATGACGAGGACCAAGGACCGGGCTGCTTTCAATGACAGAAACAGGGTCAAGGTCGTCGTGGACAAGGACGGATTTGCGCTCTATTTTTCCCGGGCGCCTATCCCCCACCGGCCTCAGGAAGGATTTTTCCAGCATATCGGCATATATGGATTCAAGGCCGAATTCCTGTTCCGGTTCTGCGGCCTTCCCGTGTCCGAACTCGAAAGGGCGGAAAGCCTGGAGCAGCTGCGGGCGCTCGAGAACGGTTACCGCATCAAAATGATCGAAACGCCATGTTCAACCTTGAGCGTGGAATCGCCTCGGGATATAATCGAGGTTGAAAAACTCCTCCGAAAGAAACGACATGGCTAAGTACATCTTCGTGACGGGCGGCGTCATATCGGGACTAGGCAAAGGCATCGCGGCCGCTTCCATGGGCATGCTCCTCGAAAGCCACGGCTACAGGATCACGATTCAGAAGTTCGATCCCTACCTCAACGTCGATCCGGGCACGATGAGCCCGTTCCAGCACGGCGAGGTCTACGTGACGGACGACGGGGCGGAGACTGACCTGGATCTTGGCCATTATGAACGATTTACGGCGATGCGGACGAGCCGGGCGCACAACTGGACGGCAGGCCGTGTTTACGAATCCATCATCCGGAAGGAGCGCAGGGGCGAATACCTGGGCAAGACCGTCCAGGTCATCCCCCACGTGACCGACGAGATCAAGAGCGCCTTCGGCGCCGTTTCGGACAAGAACGACATCGTCATCGTCGAGATCGGCGGCACGGTGGGAGACATCGAAAGCCTGCCGTTCCTAGAGGCCATCCGCCAGATGCGCCTGACGATGGGGCCGGAGAACACCCTGTTCATCCATCTGACCCTCGTCCCCTTTATAGGCACGTCGGGGGAGCTCAAGACCAAGCCGACGCAGCACAGCGTCAAGGAGCTTCGGGCCATCGGGATCCAGCCGGACATCCTGCTCTGCCGCGCGGACCGGAGCATTCCGCCCGACTTCAAGTCCAAGATCAGCCTCTTCACCAACGTTCCCCTCGATGCGGTCATTTCGGCCAAGGACGCGGACAGCATCTACGAAATACCCATCAATTTTGCCAACGAAGGGCTTGACGTGATCATCCTGAAGTTGCTGCGGCTTCCCCAGAAGAGGAGGAACCTGGCGTCCTGGGAAACTCTCCTGGACAGGATCAAGAACCCTCGCGACGAGGTCAACATCGCCATGGTCGGGAAATATACGGGTCTCCACGACTCCTACCTGAGCCTGTGCCAAGCCCTGGACCACGGCGGATTTGCCCACAGACTCAAGGTCAACATCGACTGGATCGAGGCCGAGAACTTGGAAGAGGGGGAGATCGAGGAGATCCTGGGAGAAAAGGACGGCATCCTCGTCCCGGGCGGCTTCGGGGTCCGGGGCATCGAGGGCAAGATCCGGGCGGTCACTTTCGCCCGGGAGAAAAAGGTCCCGTTCTTCGGCATTTGCCTTGGCATGCAGTGCGCCTCGATCGAGTTTGCCCGCAGTGTCGCCGGCCTGGCCGGGGCGAACAGCTCGGAGTTCGACCCGAAAACCGCGCACGAGGTCATTACCATGTGGCGCGAGCTCAGGAAGGACAGCGATCTGGGCGGCACCATGAGGCTCGGTCAGTACCTCTGCCGCGTGAAGAAGAACACACTCGCCTACAAGGCCTACCAAGGGCTGTCCATCCACGAGCGGCACCGCCACCGTTACGAATTCAACCCGAAATACGAGGAGCCCCTGGCCCGGGCCGGGCTCGTCTTTTCCGGAAGGAACCCCGAATACGGGCTCGTCGAGATCATCGAGCTCCGGGACCATCCCTGGTTCCTGGGATGCCAGTTCCACCCCGAGTTCAAATCCAGGCCCGTGGAACCGCACCCCTTGTTCAAGGCTTTTATCGGAGCGAGCTATGCCTATCGTCTCAAAAGAAATCGAGATCGCGCCAAAAGTTAAGGTCGGCGGGAAAGGGCCGTTCTTCCTCGTTGCCGGACCCTGCGTCATTGAGAGCGAGGAACACTCGCTTCGGTTGGCGAGGGAGATCGGAAGGACCTGTGCCGCCCTCGGAGTGCCTTTCATCTTCAAGGCATCGTTCGACAAGGCGAACCGCTCTTCAGGCGCGTCCTTCCGGGGACCGGGGCTCGAGAAGGGCCTGGCCGTCCTGCGGACGGTGAAGAAAGAGGCGGGTGTCCCGGTCCTGTCCGATGTCCACGAAGTCTGCCAGGTGGAGAGGGCCGCGGAGGTCCTGGACGTGATCCAGATCCCCGCCCTGCTCTGCCGGCAGACGGACCTTCTTCTCGAAGTCGCCAGGACGATGAAGCCCGTCAATATCAAGAAAGGCCAGTTCCTTTCCCCCCAGGAAATGAGGAACGCCCTGGACAAGGTCCTCAGCGCGGGAAACGATAAAGTGATGCTGACCGAAAGGGGAACGGTCTTTGGCTATAACAATCTCGTTTTCGATGTTCGCTCCATTCCGATCATGAAGAGATGGGGGTATCCGGTCATTATCGACGCCTCGCACAGCGTTCAGCGTCCCGGCGGCGAAGGCTTGAGCTCGGGAGGGGACGCGGAATTCATCCCGCACGTCGCTCGGGCCGGAATAGCGGTCGGCGCCGACGGGCTCTTCATCGAGGTCCATGACGATCCCGGGGCGGCCCTCTCGGACAAGAATAATTCATTGATAATAAATAAATTACAAGAACTCCTGGCCGGCCTTTGCCGTATTAGGGAAGCCGTCGGCACGGCCCGGGGGTGACCGCTCGGAGCGACCATGACCAAAAAAGAGATCATCGAGACGGGAAGAGACGTCCTGGCCACGGAAAGCGGGGCCGTCGCCTCCCTCAGCCGGAATCTGGGGGAGGAGTTCGTCCAGGCCGTCAACCTTCTCTGCCGGGCCAAGACGCGCGTCATCGTCATCGGGATGGGCAAGTCCGGTCTTGTCGGCCGCAAGCTTGCGGCGACCCTCGCCAGCTGCGGCACGCCGGCCATCTTCATCCATCCCGCGGAAGCGGGGCACGGCGACCTGGGAATGATCCTCAAAGAAGACATCGTTATCGCCATTTCCTACAGCGGCGAGACGCGCGAGGTCGTCGGTCTCCTCGATTTCTTCAAGAGGATCGGCGTCAAGCTCATCGCCATCACGGGAAACAGGGACTCCCGGATCGCCAAGTACAGCGATATCGTCCTCGACGCGCGCGTCGAAAAGGAGGCCGGTCCCGGTAACATCATCCCGACGGCCTCATCCACGGCCGCCCTCGCTTTGGGGGACGCCCTGGCCATTGCGGCGATGAAGAAGAAGGGCTTCAGCGAAAAGAACTTTGCCGTCGTCCATCCCAAGGGCCAGGCGGGCCTGAAGCTCCTCAGGGTTGAGAGCCTGATGCGGCGCGGTCCGAAGATCCCGTGCGTCCGGGTGACGACGCCGATGAAGGACGCGATCGAGGAGATGAGCGAGAAAAAGATCGGGATGACCTGTGTTCTCGACGAGACGGGCCTCCTGGCCGGAGTCATTACGGACGGCGACCTGAGGCGCATGCTCGACCGGTTCAAGGGAAATCTGCTCAAGAAGACGGCCGGCGACTGCATGACCTCGGACCCGATCACGATCGACAAGGGGGACCTGGCCACCAAGGCCCTCAACATCATGGAGGAAAAGAAGATCACCTCGCTCGTGATCCGGAACAAGGAGGGCCGGGTGCACGGCATCATCCATCTCCATGACCTGTGGCGGACGGAGATGTTCTGATGACAGCGGAAGAGCGGGCCCGCAGGATCGTGCTCGTCCTCATGGACGTGGACGGCACTCTGACCGACGGGTCGCTCATCGTGACGCCGGACGGCGAGGAGCTCAAAACCTATCATGTTCACGACGGCCTGGGGATCCTCCTGGCCCGGCTGGCCGGCCTGGACCTCGGGATCATCACAGGGAAGACGTCGAAGGGCCTGGAGAAGAGGGCGGAGAGGCTCGGCATCACGGAGCTCCACCAGGGGGCCGTGGACAAGCCCCGTGTCCTGGCCTCGATCCTGGAGAAGCGGGGACTGGATCCCGCCGCGGTCGCCTACATCGGCGATGACCTGGGGGACCTGGCGGTCATGAGGTCCGTGGGCCTGGCCGCGGCGGTGGCCGATGCCCATCCCGAGGTCAAAGAGCACTGCCAATATATCTGCCGGACACCCGGCGGCCGGGGCGCCGTGCGTGAATTCCTCGAGTTCATCCTCAAGGCCCAGAGCAAATGGGGGGACGTGTCGGCGAGGGTGCACGAGATCAAGGGACCGGCCATATAGGAAAATCTCAGCAGGGGAGAAGACGGTGAACATCAATCCCAAGATCTTCAGGGAATATGACATCCGGGGCATCGTCGGCCAGGACCTGGATGAAAGCGTCGTCGAGACGCTCGGCAGGGCCATGGGCACGTATTTCTTGGGCCGCGGCAAGAAGGACGTGGCCTTGGGCCGGGACTGTCGGCTGAGCTCCCCGGCGTTTGCCGGGGCCTTGACCCGGGGGCTCCTCGCTACGGGCTGCGACGTCACGGACCTGGGGATCATCCCGACGCCGATCCTCTACTTCGGCATCTTCTACAAGAAGAAAGAGGCCGGTGTCATGATCACGGGCTCGCACAATCCGCCCGAGCACAACGGCTTCAAGATGATGGCGGGCGAAGAGACCCTCTACGGCCCTGATATCCAGGAGGTCTATGGGATCATCGAGGCCGGGACGTTCGCCGAGGGCCGGGGACGGGCGTCCGCTTACGACCTCGTCCCCGAGTACACGGACTACATCCTCGGTCATGTCAAGATCGAGAAACGCCTGAAAGTCGTCGTGGACGCGGGGAACGGCACGGGCGGCGTCGTAGCCGTGCCGCTCATCCGGAAGCTCGGCTGCGACGTGGTCGAGCTCTACTGCGATATGGACGGGCATTTTCCCAACCATCACCCCGACCCCACGCTCCCCGAGGCGATGCGGGACCTCATCCGAACGGTCCTGACGACAAAGGCGGACCTGGGGATCGGTTACGATGGCGACGGCGACCGGATCGGCGTCGTGGACGACAAGGGGGGGCTCATCTGGGGCGACCAGCTCATGGTCATTTTCGCCCGTGATATCCTCCCGTCACATCCCGGGGCGCCCATCATCTCGGAGGTCAAGGCTTCCAAGGTCCTCTACGACGAGATCGCCCGGCTGGGCGGCAAGCCCATCATGTGGAAGACGGGACATTCGCTCATCAAGAAGAAGATCAAGGAAGAGAAGGCCCTGCTGGCCGGCGAGATGAGCGGCCACATCTTTTTCGCCGACCGCTGGTTCGGTTTCGACGACGCCATCTACTCCTCGGCCCGCCTTATCGAGGTCCTCTCCAGGTCGGAGATGAAGCTTGCCGCGATGCTCTCGAACCTCCCGAAGACCTTCACGACTCCCGAGATCCGGGTCTACGCCTCGGACGAAGTGAAGTTCAGGATCGTCGACGAGGTCCGGGCCGAACTGGCTAAAAAACATCCCGTGATCGACATCGACGGCGTGCGGGCCCTCTTTACGAAAGGCTGGGGCCTAGTCCGGCCGTCAAACACCCAAGCGCTCCTGGTCCTTCGCTTTGAAGGGGAGACAGAGGCCGACCTCGAGGCCATCCAGAAGGAAGTGCGCGGTGTTCTGGAAAAGGTCATCAAGCGCCTGAACAACCACTGAACCGGGATTTCCCAAATAAAGAGAGGACGGCATGAACATCCGGGCGGTCATCATGGCGGGAGGCAGCGGCACGCGGTTCTGGCCCCTCAGCCGCAGGACAAGGCCGAAACAGTTCCTGGACATCGTGAGCCCTCGATCCATGATCGAAGAGACGGTGGCGAGGCTCTTGCCTCTTATCCCCCCTAGGGATATCTTTACGATCTCCGACGGTGACCAGACCGCCGCCTTGCGGAACCTCCTTCCGGACCTCCCGGGGAGGAACCTGCTCGTCGAGCCACTGGCCAGGAACACCGCGCCCTCCCTGATGCTGGCGACGGCCCACGCCTATCTCCAAGACCCGGAGACCGTGATCGCCGCCCTCGCGGCCGACCACCTCATCCGCGACCCGGGACGGTTCCTGGGAAAACTCGAGGCGGGCGCCAAGGCGGCTTATTCGGGAAACCGGATCGTCACCTTCGGCATCCCGCCCGCGTTCCCTTCCACGGGCTACGGATATATCCATTTTTCCGGAGAGAAGGGAAAACGGATCGGCGGAGAGCCCTTCTTCCCGGTCCTGGAGTTCAAGGAGAAACCCGGCCTGGCCGAGGCTGAGCGCTTCCTGGCCGACGGGAACTACTATTGGAATTCGGGCATGTTCCTTTGGAGGGCGGACGTCTTCGCCCGGAAACTCCGGAGATACGCTCCGAAATTCTTTCCCTTCTGGGAACGGATGCTCGATTCTCTTGAGAAAAAGAACCGGAAGGGGCTCCGCTCGATCTTCGATGAGATCCCGGCCCTCTCCATCGATTATGCCCTCATGGAGAAAGCCAAAGGGATCGTGGTGTGCGCCGGGGACTTCGGCTGGTCCGATGTGGGCGCCTGGTCCTCCCTTTACGATGTCTGGCCGCTGGACGAGGCCGGGAACGCCGTCAAGGGAGAGAAGATCGTCCTGGACTCTCAAGGCTGCCTCGTTTACGCCCCCGGTAAGCTCACCGCCCTCGTGGGCGTCAAGGACCTCATCGTCGTCGACGCCGGCGAC
>Ga0315277_10003275_pt1 | contig 22015 bp, 11 predicted proteins | sample YL17G05_15_MG_FD_203695 | JGI IMG/M metagenome (GOLD analysis project Ga0315277, IMG submission 203695) | Sediment microbial communities from Yellowstone Lake, YNP, Wyoming, USA - YL17G05_15 | ecosystem: Environmental > Aquatic > Freshwater > Lake > Sediment | place: USA: Wyoming | collected...
CGATAGAGAGCTGCCCTTTTCCGTCCAGCTATCGTCCAAACCCACCTTCCCAAGATAAAGGCCGATCCCGGAGCTCACTTCGAGATTGAACCGTCCTCCCGTCCATACGTCATAGAGAAGTCCAAGTGTCAAGGGAATGGCCTGGACGCGTGGCCTCAAAATTCGGGTATAGAAATGGGTCGGTTCCGCGTAGTCTTCGCTGTCAGCAATTTCTATCGTGCTTTCTTTACGCGCCTGAAGATAGCCTATCCCCAGTCCTATTCCCAATCGGGATGTCAGACTGAATATGAGCTCGCCTCCGAAGTCGGGTCCGAAATGAACAGGATTGTACGTGCCAGTGACTGCGATCCCGTGAGGAACATTCAATATATCAATGAGACCTTCCAGGCCTCTATTCAAATCACCCCCAGCGATCTCGCTAATCCCGCCATAGAGTTTCAAGCTGAGGGCGCGTGCGGATAATCTTATTCCTCGAATATTCTGCCCGTCCTGTTTTGTTTTAGCCAGCCCGGGCGAAATGAGAAAGAGTGCCAAAAGAAGAAGACAAAAAATGCGTTTGCGAAGCGACATGGACGCCTTCTATTGTGTTTGAAATACACTCCCGCGTCAAATGCGTGAACGGGGTTAGGACATCCGTGACACTAAAGTGAAGATCATGAAAAATATTCGGCCGAGGTCTCGGCGGCCTTTAGAACTTGCTGATGAGCGGCATCTGCCCGGGCCGCCGTCGTAGCCGTGTAGCCGGTCGTCCGGGCCATAGAGTGGACTGCGGTGCGCTCGTCGTAGCGGTCGAAGAGGTCGTAAGAAATGCGCAGAGGTTTATTTTCCTTCGTCCCCTCGACGATGATCTTCATGACGGTGATGTCAGCTTCTCCCTCCTTGAGCTTCCACTTGGGAAAGAGGATTTCAGCGGTGAAGTCGAGGGGCCGGATCCGGGTCCCCTTGACCACGACCTCCTGGGTGTTGAAGAACCCCGTCTCCCTAAGGACGGCCATCTTCTCGATGTGGCCGGGGTAGCGGAGGGTCTTCTCTTTCATGTTGGGTACATCCATGGTCTTGGCCATGGTCCGCAGGCCGCCCACATAGATTTTTATGCTTCTCGCTTTATCGAGCTTCCTGACCGCGTGGGCAGCCAGGATGCTGCTCATGCCCGGGGCGACCCCGCAGTCCACGACGGCCACCAGGCCCCTGGCCTTGGCCAGTCTGTCGAGCGCAAACGGGTCTTCGGGGAAGAAGGCGATGTCGACGGCGGTCTTGCCCGCCTCGAGAACAGCTTGGAGCGTCTTGTAGCCCATAATTCCCGGGACGGCGCTTATGACCAGATCCGCATCCCGGATGACCGAGTGTCAACTTCCCAGCGGTCGCTTCTCCATTCCCAAGTTGTTCATCACATGCTCGGAGATGCTTCCGCAGGATTGTTTAACTGCTCGGCACAAGGGGATATCGCGCATCCGGGCCGCTTGTGGTATGCTCCCCACGACACCGATGCGCCCATCCCCGTATCGCCGGCCACCTCCTGCAGATAAAGGCGACGACTCGAGCCAGCTCTCACAAGGATGCCGGAGACCCGGCAAGGATAGGAGGATTCGATGAAAACGCGTGCCCTCGCAGTCGCTATGATAGCCCTGCTTCTCTTGGCTGCCGGCGTTGCCCTTTCCGGTCAGGTCGCATCCGAGGAAGCCACAGCCTGGGCCAAGAAAACCCTGGCCGGCCTGAGCCTGGAAAAAAAGATCGGCCAGATTATCTGTTTCGACCTCGCCGGAGGCTATATCGCTGAAGGCGACCCGAGGCTAAATCAGTGGGTCCGGCTGGCTCGCGACTATGGCTTGGGCATGTTTGTCTTCTACGGGGGGACGCCTCGCGATGTCGCCCACTTGCTCAACCGTCTGCAGAAAGAGGCCGAAATCCCCATCCTCATGGCCGCGGACTTCGAGGCCGGCCCCGGCCAGCAGGTGACGGGAGCGAGCGAATTCCCGGCCAACATGGCCTTCTCCGCCGCCGGGTCGGAGGACCTCGTCTACCGGGCGGCGTCGGCCGCGGCAATCGAAGGCCGGGCCATGGGTATCCATCTGACCTACACGCCGGTCGTCGACATCGCCTGGCGGCCTGAAAACCCGGCTGAGGGCGTCCGTTCCTTCGGCGGCGACCTTGACCTCCTCGGCCGGATGGTCAGGGCCTACGTCCGGGGATATCACGAGCACGGTATGCTGACGACGGCCAAACATTTTCCGGGACGCGGCGACGTCGAGGCAATGCCCGGAAACCCCGGCTGGAGCTGGATCAATAAGCCCGCCGGGGACGTTGTAGCGCAGGAGTTTCGGGCTTTTAAGCACGCCATCGATGCCGGCGTCGATTTCGTGATGAGCGAGCACATCGCCGTGCCTTCGGTCACGGAGGGGTCGGAGCTCCCGGCGAGCGTAGAGAGGAAGCTGGCCACGGGATGGCTCCGCGACAAGCTGGGTTTCAAGGGCATCCTGACCACAGACGACCTCTGGTATGACAACGTCGTCCAGCGCTTCGGGACAGAGGAAGTGGCGGTCAAGGCCTTTGAAGCCGGTCACGACATCATCCTCAAGCCCAAGGACCCGGCGGCGACGATTAAAGCGTTAGCCGAGGCAGTGAAGTCGGGGCGGTTGAGCGGCCGCCGGATCGACGAAGCGGTGCTCAAACTTCTCACCCTTAAAGCCCGGCTTGGACTTCACAAGAATAGGTTCGTCGAAGAATCCCGGGTGGGCGAATTCGTCGGCACGCCGGACCACCTGGCCCTCGCCCAGGAAGTGGCGGACAAATCTCTAACGTTGCTCAAGAACGATGGAGTTTTTCCCGTCGCTCCGGGCCGCCCGGCCAAGGCGGTCAATATCAACGTCCAGAAATTCGACGGTGACCCCTCTCCGCCGGCCCTTACCGCCAAGCTGGCCGCGGCCTTCCCGGGTATCCAGAGCTTCAACCTCCGTCCCGACCCGGAGCCGGCCTATTACGACAAAGTATATCAGGCGGTGCAGGATTCGGAATTAATCATCCTGTCTCTATTCGTCCCGAGGACGAGGCTCGGCGATGCCGCGCCGTTCCGGGAGGCGGACCTGGCGTTTCTCCAGAAGGTCATCGCCGCCAAGCCTAAGGCCGTCGTGGCCATGGCCTACGGGAATCCCCATCTTGTTCGTAAGATCCCTTCGGTTGCCGCTTACCTCATAGGCTACGGAGAGAAAGGCTGGTTCGGCAACCAAGCGGTCTATTTTGAATCGTTCATCAAGGTGCTCAAGGGCGAGCTTAAACCTTCCGGGAAGCTCCCGGTACGGGTCAGCGAACAGTATCCGATCGGAAGCGGCCTGAGTTATTGAGGAGTCCACCCATGAAAACCGCGATCGCAACCCTGGCTATTTTCGGCATTCTCCTCTTGCTGCCACCTTCAATCCCGTCCCCGGCTGAAACGCCGCAAGAAAAGGCCGCAGAATCCAAGGCCGGCTGGGTCCTCAACGACGAGGAGTATTTCGAGAAGCCGGGGGTTTCGGTCCTGGTTTTCCACGATACCTATCCCGAAGGCAAGCAGGGCGGCATCGAGATCATCCAGCACGGCGAGCGGGTCGCCGCCCTCGGCGATGTGCGCCTTGAACCCGCGCCGGGACAGTGGGGTAAGCTCCCTGCCGTCGGCAAGCGTATCGTCGATCGGGCCGCGAATCGCGCCGAAGTGCCTCTCCGCTTCGAAAAGGAGGGGATCGCGTATAAGGTGAGAGTCGAGCCGGACGGCGACGCCATCGCCGTAACCATGGACCTCGACCGCCCTTTGCCCGCCGAATTCCTGGGCCGGGCCGGGTTCAACCTGGAGTTGTTCCCTACCGCCTATTTTGGAAAGACCTACCACCTGGGCCGCACCGACGGGGTCTTCCCCCGTCAGGGCAATGGCCCTACGGTGAAGGATGGATCCGTCGTATGGGCGACGCCGCTCGCCGAAGGCCCCGTCTTCTCGGTGGCGCCTGAGGACCCCCTGCGCCGCCTGACTATCGAATCCCAGTCCGGCGATCTCCGGTTCTTCGACGGGCGCAGCACGGAAACCAACGGCTGGTTCCTGGTGCGTTCGCTCATTCCCGCCGGCGCCACGACGGGGGCGGTACAGTGGAAGATAACACCCAACTCCGTGCCCGGCTGGCGGCGCGCGCCGGTCATCGGGATCTCCCAAGTGGGCTACCACCCCCGGCAGGACAAGCGCGCCGTCATCGAACTCGACCCCCGCACAACCTTGCTCGGAAAGGCCACGCTTCTTAAAGTGGACCCGCAAAAGGGCCTCGTGTCCGTTCTCGAGCAGCCGCTTGTCCGCTGGGGACGTTTCCTCCGGTACGACTATGCTCTCTTCGATTTCACGGCCATCCGGGAGCCGGGCGCCTACGTGGTGCGTTACGGGGATTCCCAGACCTCGCCTTTCCTCATCTCGCCCCAGGTCTACCGCCGTGACGTCTGGCAGCCGACTCTGGAGACCTTCCTGCCGGTCCAGATGTGCCACGTGCGTGTCATCGACCGCGGCCGGATCTGGCACGGCGCCTGCCACCTGGACGACGCGCTCCAGGCTCCTCCGGGCCTCGACCTGGCCTTCATAGAGGGATATAAGCAGGGACCCGAGACGGAGACGACGTATGCCGCTGATCAACATATGCCGGGCCTCGACCGGGGCGGCTGGCACGACGCCGCGGACCACGACCTCGCCGCCGGGGCCCAGGCCTGGGCCACCATGCTGCTCGCCCTGAGCCGGGAAACCTTTGGCCTCGACAGCGATCAGACGACGGTCGACACCGCGCGGCGGAACGTCGTCCTCCACGTCCCGGACGGAAAGCCCGATATCCTCCAGCAGGTCGTGCAAGGTGTCGAAAATCTCCTGACCGGATATCGCCTCGCCGGACACAGTTTCACCGGGGTCTCGGATCCCTCGCTCGAACAGTATGGGACCCTCGGCGAACCCGCGTCATTGACCGACAATCGCATCTTCGACCCTTCCCAGGGAGTCGATGACGTGAAGGGCGATCGCTCGGGGCGCCGCGATGACCGCTACGCCTTTACCGGCCGCGATACCGGCCTGGAATACCTCGCCGTCGCCGCTCTGGCCGCCTCCAGCCGGGTGCTCCGGGGCTTCGACGACGCCCTCGCCCGCGAGTGTCTGGCCACGGCCGTCAAGGCCTGGGAGTTCGAACAGAGCCACCCGCCCGTCCGCCGGCCCAATCCCTATGTTCCGGAGCGGGCGGATTCTCAAGAGGTCCTCGCCGCCGCCGAGCTCCTCATTACGACAGGCGAAGCGCAGTTCGCGGAGGGTCTCAAGACCCTTTTGCCCGTTATCGAGGCGCAGGTGGAGGAAGTAGGATGGGCCGCGGCGCGGGCGCTACCCGTCGTACGGGATGAGGAGTTCTCGAAACGTCTGGGCAGGATCCTCGCGGCCTATGCGGCGAAGCTCGAGACGGACCTGGCGAAAACGCCCTACGGCGTTCCTTTCGAACCCAGGATCTGGGGTGTCACCTGGGACATCCAGGAATACGCGGTGAGGCAGTATTTCCTTCACCGGGCCTTTCCACAAGAATTCGACCGCGAGAATCTCCTGCGGGTCCTCAATTACGTCCTTGGCTGCCATCCGGCCTCCAGCACGTCGTTGGTCTCCGCGGTCGGCGCCCATTCCTTGACCGTGGCCTACGGCATCAACTTGAACGATTGGACCCACATTCCGGGTGGCGGTGTTTCCGGCCCGTCGCTCATCCGGCCGGACTTTCCCGAATTGAAGGAGCCCTTCCCGTTCCTTTGGCAGCAGGCCGAATACGTGCTGACGGGCGCGGCGACCTATGTGTTCACGGTACTGGCCGCAGACCGCTTACTCGGGGAAACGCCATAAGGCGACTGCCCCTTCAATCTGATACTGAACAGGAAGCTAAGAATCGGCTATAGAAGGAGGAAACCATGAAGAATCGTCCCGAACGAAAGAGATATTCGAGACGCGAGTTTATCAAAACGGCGGCTGTCGGAGTGGGGGCTGGCCTGGCCGGCCTGAACGGCTTCGCGGCTGCGGCGCCGCAAGCCGGAGGCCCCCGGAAAAAAATTCCCGTCGGCGTCCAGCTCTACTCCGTCCGCGAGGCGGCGAGCAAGGACCTCCCGGACGTCTTAGAGGCGATCGGGAAAATGGGCTACGAGGGCGTCGAGTTCGCCGGCTACTACGGCTGGGATGCTAAACCCAAAGAACTGAGGCGCCTCCTCGACGCGAACGGCCTCAAGTGCTGCGGCACACATACGGGGCTCGAAACCGTGACCGGCGACAACCTGAAGGCCACGGCCGAGCTGCACACCGTTCTAGGGAACTCCTACCTCATCGTCCCCAGCCTCCAGGCCAAGGACGCCCAGGGATGGCTCGACCTGGCCAAGAGGTTAAACGAGATCGCCGCAAAGGCCAGGGCCCTGGGCATGCGAGTCGGGTATCACGCCCACGCCGGAGATTTCCGCAAGCTCGGCGACACGACCTCCTGGGAAATCTTTTTCGACAACACCGGCTCGGACGTCATCATGCAGAACGACACGGGCAACTGCATGAGCGGGGGCGGCGATCCCGTGGCCATCCTGAAGAAATATCCCGGCCGGTCGGTCACCGTCCACCTCAAGGAGTTCGGGGGACCGGAAGCCGCGGTCATCGGGCAGGGCGTCGTTCCCTGGACCGAAGTCTTCCAAGTTTGTGAATCGACAGGGGGCACCTCCTGGTACATCGTCGAGCACGAGGTCGGCGACGACCCGATGGGCAGCATCAGGGGCTGCCTCGAGGGGCTCCGCAAGATGGGTCGCGGTCGCACCTAGACGATATCGCCCGTATATTTTGTCAGGAGCTTCTTGCGCAAGTCGCGGAAGAGTTGGACGATTTTTTCCATCCGGGAAATCGTCAAGTCGGTGAGGTATTTCGCGGTCCCGGCCGGATCCTTCCACAGGAGCTCGACCGCTTTCTGGTCGACCTCGGCTTGATCGGAGAAAAAGCTGTTTTCCAGGGGGTCACGGACTTCCCGCAGGTCCTTGACCGCAAACTGCCACCGCAGGAGCATCAGCTTCTCCACGAAGTCCACCGCCCAACGGGCCGAGTCCTCGCTGAATTCATTGTAATCGTACGTCTTGTACAAAGCTGAGACGTCGGTGACGCCCGCATAGACGGGGACATAAGCGCTGACATAGGGGTTGTCCACATAAAACCAGTAGATCCCGCCCACTGCGTCAGGAAGCCATGACCGGAGCTGAGCGACCATGCCGTAACCCTGTGTGGCGATGGTCCTATGGTGCCGGATGCGCAGGACTTTTTCCATTTCGCCAGGGAGGAAGGGTGTGGCCATCGGGCTCTTCTCGGCCTTGCCGCCCGCTCCCTGGACCATCCAGGCCGGGTCCCAGGTCATATCATAGACGGTGTCTTCAAAGACCGAACGCTGGAAGGCGATGACATCCTGAACCGATAGTTTTTTTTCAGGCTTGACCGAAAAGGGGTAGAACTCGGCTCCCTCGATGGGCTGGGCGTATAAAGTTCCCGGACCGGCCGGGTCGTAAAGGCTCCGCCTCGGCCAGGCTTTAAAAGACGGGGCGATTGTGCTGTAGATGAGCCACATCCGGCTGAGGCTTCCTTCGCGGATCAGAGGTGAGTAGGCCTCCTGCCAGATAAAAGGACGTCCCTCCCCAGGGTTATACCAGCCGCGGTCGATGGCCTCCTTCATGTAGTTGGGTGAAACCAGGACGTCCGGATTCTTCGGGTCGATTTCACGGAGGCGAACGTGGTTGGCGATGACGACGACGTGGTCGTCGGGCACCCGACGGGCCGCCCAGATGGCGCCCGGCTTGCCGCTCTCCGGCTTCCACTTGGACCCGACGCTGAAAATCTCCATCACCCAGAGTTCCTTGGGGTCGGCAATACATAGAGCTTCGGACCCTCCGCAGGAGGGCAGGAAGCCGTAGGTTTCCATTAGGCTCCCGATAAGGCGCAGCGCTTCGCGGGCAGTCGAACACCTTTCCAGGGCAAAGACCTGGACCTGTTCAATAGTCATAATCTGGCGGGTGATACCTTCGACGAAGTTGACGTTGAGCTCGGACCGCTGCGAGCAGGTGCTCTCGCCGATCGCCAGTTGACGTTCGTTCATCTGGGAGTAGCCCGTGTGGAAGTAGGTGAAAGTCTTCTCGGCCTGGGGGATGTGGCCAATGACTTTCCCGAAGTCGCCGAGAGGAAGGGCTTTCCGTTCGTCCCCCGCTCCGAAATAAACCATTCCCCAATGAACCGGTGCCAAGGATCCCTTTGGATACGTCCTCCCCGGCACGACCTGGATCCGGCATTCGCTGCAACAATCGGTGTGGGAGGTGATGACCGATCCGTCGGCCGAGGCGAGCTTGCCGACGCCGATCACGGTGCAGCTTTGGGGGGTCTTTTCCGCCGCCGACAGAAGTCCGGAGACCAGAATTAAGGCTGGGATCCAGGCCCCTCCGGCTGCTAAAATCTTGAGTTTGAAGCGTGTGGGTTTCATAGTTTTTTCCTCCGCGTTCAGCCGAATGATATCATATTCCGGCTGGCCGCGCTCCGGCGGAAGCTTATCATTTGATCGGACTTGACATGAACGGCTCTTTGGGCATATATTTTTCCTATCGGGACTGATTGGTTTCGGTACTCGACACGAGGGGATCAATGTTCTTTTACCCTAAGGAAATCCGGCGCTTGCCCTGATGTCCGGTCGAGACCGGGGATTGACTGGCCTTAGACGCGGCGGGATTCGCCGACAAGGCCGTTCAAGAATAGATAGACCTATCAAGAAAAAAGGAGGGAAGGATGAAATCTCAAAAGTATTGGTTTGCGGGCATCCTGGTCCTGGCGGTCTCTATGCTGCTTTTCTCTATTTCCAATGTCCGGGCGGGCCAGGTGACTCCCGATCAGAAGGCGCTAATCGATCTGATGAAGGTCGATCCAAGCCTGGCAAAGCAGGTGACCGACCAGAAAGTCCGGGAAAAAATGAAAGCGAGCCTCGCTCAGCAGGTCACCGCCGACTTCGATGCGATGAAGTTGCTCTTCGAAACTAAGGACTTTTCCTCCCAGGCTAAGCTTTTGGAGAAGCGAGGAGCCGCCCTGACAACCCCGGGTTTTGAAAAAATCCGCGGCGCGGACAGCTCTGAATTCTGGAAGAGCGTCTGGAAGGACGCAGTGGAGCTTAATTTAGTGCCCGTCTCTATCGTCGTCAGCGGCGCCATCACTCCTCAGCCGGTTCCGCTTTCCACCCTGATCGACCAGGGCATAATGATCAGGGACGAGAATGGAAATCCCATCAAATACGACGCCGTAGCCATTCTCACTTTCGAATTCCATATCGTCCCCAAGTCCAGGGGCACGACCTTTCACAATGAAACGGGGGTGTGCACCGCCACATACTTCCATAAGACCGTCTGCCCCTGGGGATAATTCGCTCCGCACACGATAACCCTGCCAGTCCCCGCCCGCCCGGAGCCGATGGTGGCGGGTGGGCGGGTCTTGGGCGAGGACGGACGGGGACGCGCCCCGACAGGACCCGCACTTATCTTAGGGAAAGAGATAATCGTCCGGCTCGGCCGAGCTTGAATTAAAGAGGCGTCTACACTAGTATATTGGGCATCATGAAACTGGATAATTCCATCAACTATATCGCCTCGGGACTGGAACGGTCGGGGACATCCCTCCTCATGCAGATCCTGCACGCCGGAGGGGTGCCGGTGGCCTTCGATACCGCCTCGCGGCCGCCGGACGACAATAACCCTCGCGGCTATTTCGAGCTCGAAGGCGGCAAAATCATCAGCCGGCTGATGAACGGAACGTTGCCTCTCGCCGACTACCGGGGCCGGTTCATCAAGATCACGGCCTTCGGGCTGAAGTACCTCCCGCCCGGGAAGTACCGCATCATCTATACCGAACGCAACATCGAAGAGGTCCTCGATTCGATGGAGAAGATGGCCAAGATTCAGGATCAAAATCGCGAGGAAACCAAGGCCAGCTTCATCAAGCTCAACGAGATGATCAAGGGCTTGATCACGAAGAGGGAAGACGTCGAGGTCCTGTTCGTCAACTACAATCAGATCGTGGCCGACTCCAAAACCCAGGTTAAAAAGATCTATGAGTTCCTCGGCTCGAAAGAAATCGACGATGCCGCCATGATCGCTACCGTCGACGCCAAGCTCTACCGGAAACGGAGGCCGGGCGGATAGTAGCGGCTGGTATCTTTATTTCTGCAGCCCGGAACCTTCCTGCTTGCCAAAGGCTCGCCTTCCTGCGTAAAATCCCCTACGGCTTTCGGAAAGGCCTTAGAAGGAAGGAGCTATAAAATGAGAAGCCGGCGCCTTTTTCTGATTCTTCTTTTTGGCATCGGATGTGTGTCTGCGGCTCAGGCCGGAGACGCAAAAATCCTGATCAACCACATCGGGTACGAGCCGGGAGCGGTGAAGCGGGCCGTACTCCAGGGCGGTCCGGACGGGGCTTGGAGCGTCTTCCAGGTCCTTGAAGCGGGGACGGGAAAGGTGGCCCTGTCCGGGACGGCCGTTTCCGGCGGGCCTGTCCGGAGGTGGAAGGATTGGTGCTTTTGGACGATCGATTTCAGCCCCTTGACCCAAGAGGGAACCTATTTCATAGAGTGCTCGTCTCCGCGGGAGACGGTCCGGTCTTGTCCCTTCCTCATCCAGAAGAACGTCCTGGAGAGGAGCGCGCTATCGGATGTCGTCTACTATTTCAAGAGCCAGCGCTGCTCGGGCGCGCTCGACAAGGCCGACCGGAACATGCGGCTCGAGGGGAAGGAGGGGAAGACGGTCGATGTCCACGGCGGCTGGTATGACGCGACCGGAGACTACGGAAAACACATGTCCCACCTTTCATTCTCGACTTACTTCAACCCTCAGCAGATCCCGCTGACGGCCTGGAGCCTGTTGGCCTCCCACCGGGAATTGGCGCGGCGAAACGATCCCTATTTTGGACAGTACCTGAGGAGACTGCTGGACGAGGGCCTTTTCGGAGCCGATTTCCTGGTCCGGATGAAAAACCCGGCCGGCTCCTTTTATATGACTGTGTCGGGCCGGGGGCCGGAGAAGAAGCCGGAGGACCGGCTGATCTCGCCCAAGGCGGTCCGGCATATCATTTTAACGCCGGAGACCAAAGACAAGCTCAGGGATTACGGCAAGACGCCTATCACGGATCAGGCCTCCTTCGAGGCCGGCTACCGGGAGGGCGGCGGCCTGGCCATCGCCGCATTGGCGCTCGCCTCGAGCTTCGGAGTGGGGGGAGACTTTGCGCCGGCCGATTACCTCAAAGCTGCCGAGGACGCTTTCGACTACCTGGAGAAGAACAACCACCTTTTTGCCAACGACGGGAAGGAAAATATCGTCGATGACTACTGCGCCCTGACTGCGGCTTCCGAGCTCTTCCGGGCCACGAAAGCCGCCAAGTATAAAAAAGCCGCTGACAAGCGGGCCCGGAGCTTGATGGCCCGGCTGACGGGAGACGCAAAGCACAAAGATTATTGGCGGGCGGACGATGGCGACCGGCCGTTCTTCCATCCGGCGGATGCCGGCCTGCCCGTGGTCAGCCTGATGAATTATTATGATATCGCCGACGTCTCGATGAAAGACAAGGTCCGCGAAACGGTCCGGAGGTCGATGGAGTTCGAGCTGACGGTGACTCGAGAGGTGGCCAATCCATTCGGCTACAGCCGGCAGCTCGTCCAGAGCAAGAACGGCGCCCGCCGGACGAGCTTCTTCTTTCCCCATGATTCAGAGACTGCTCCCTGGTGGCAGGGAGAAAATGCCCGGCTCGGATCGATGGCCGCTGCCGGCAGGCTCGCGGCGGAGCTTTTCCCGGACGATCAGGCATTTCGGGCCGCGGTCAAGGCTTTCTCTCAGGCCCAGCTGGACTGGATCCTCGGCCTCAACCCGTTCGACAGCTGTATGCTTTACGGCCGCGGGAGGAATAACCCGGAGTACATGTTTTTCGATTCCTATGAGTACATGAACGCTCCCGGTGGAATCTCCAACGGGATCACGGCGGGTTACACCGATGAAGAGGACATCGACTACAACCTGCATTTCGCCGTGACCGGAAAGGATGACGACTGGCGCTGGACGGAGCAGTGGCTGCCCCACGCCTCCTGGTTCCTGTTCGCCGTCGCTATCGGTAGCGAATAGGCTGACTCGTAGTCAATATGGAGGAAACGCCCATGAATACAAACGATTGGCACCGACGCTCCAGACGATTAGCTCTGGCTGCGGCTATTTGGCTGATTGCGGCCGTCCTTTTGCAGGCGGCGTCGCTCCCGAAGGCCAAGCCGGCCGAGGTCGGCCTCTCGGCCGAGCGACTCGACCGGCTCACTCGGGTGATGCAGGAGTACATCGACACGGGGAGGATCGCCGGGATGGTGACGCTCATCGCCCGCAATGGCCGGGTGGCCTATCTCCGGCCCTTCGGCAAGCTCGACCTCAACGGCGCGGCCATGCCGGCCAACGGGATCTTCCGCATCGCCTCCCAGACCAAGGCGGTGACGAGCGTTGCTGTGATGATCCTCCAGGAGGAAGGGAAACTTCTTCTGGACGATCCCATCTCCAGATACATCCCCGACTTCGCCACTGCCCGAATTGCCGTCCCGTCGGCGGACAAGAAGGCCAAGGGCTACACAACCGTCCCGGTCAAGCGTCCCATCACTATCCGCGACCTCCTTACCCACACCGCCGGCATCTCTTACGGGGACGGGCTCGCTAAGGACGAGTACCTCGCCGCTGGAATCCATGGCTGGTTCCTGGCCGACAAGTCGGAGCCGATCGGCGAGGTCGTCAAGAAGCTGGCGACTCTGCCCTTCGATTCTCAGCCGGGGGAGAAGTGGATCTATGGGTACAACACGGATATTTTGGGCTACCTGGTGGAGCGGGTGTCGGGGATGACACTAGCCGAGTTCTTCGCCCAAAAGATCACCGGGCCGCTAGGTATGACGGATACGCATTTCTTCCTTCCGGAAGACAAGCTCAGCCGGTTCACCCCGGTCTATGGCATCGACGAGAAGGGCGGTCTCAAGCTAATGGAAGACGCCCGCGATAATTCCTATGTCAAGGGGCCTCGAGTTTGCTATGGGGGCGGGGCCGGACTCCTGTCCACAGCCGAGGATTATGCCCGCCTTCTGCTCATGCTCCAGGGAGGAGGAGAGTTGGGCGGCGCCCGCATCTTCAGCCCCAAGTCCGTGGAGCTCATGACGGTCGATCACGTCGGCAACCTTTATGGGTCCGGGGGCTTCGGACTCGGGTTCTGGGTGACCGACCGGCTCGGCCGGAACGGCCAGCCGGGATCGGTCGGCTCCTTCGGTTGGGGTGGCGCCTACCACACGACCTATTGGGTCGATCCGGCCGAAAAGCTCGTCGCCGTCCTTATGACTCAGCTCATGCCGGCCGGCAACAGCGACCTCCACGCCAAATTCCGCGCGATGGTCTACCAATCGATCGTCGATTCTTACGAGAGGCACTGAGAAGAGCCTGGAATCTCCTCTCTCAAGAAGGTTTCAGCAGGTGAGCTTCCAGGCCCCGGCCTCTTTCTTGAGGACGCACATCGACTTTCCCCCGGCCTTTACCTGCACCTTGGTCTCGAGAGGCTGGGGAGCGAGCATGATGCGAAGGATGTAGCTCCCTTCCTTGAGCTTGACCTCTTCACCGCCGACGATGCCGCGGCCGGCTTCCTCGCCTTTTTCGTTTAGCACCACATACTCGAGCTTGAGCGTCTGCTCGAGGGCAGAGAGGAGCTCGCCCGCATTCTTGGCGTCGAGGTATCGTCCTTCGGTCGATTTGGCGATGGCCTCGAGCTCTGCCCGCGCTTCCTTCTCCTTGATGTCGAAACCGACGATATGGACCTTGAGCTCCAGGCCGGATTTCTTGATCGCCGGCCCGATGGATTTGATGTCTCCGTTACAGCTTTCGATCCCGTCCGTGACCAAGATGACGGAGCCGTTGGGGATTTTTTCGAAGTCCTTGATCGCTTCGAGCACGGAAAGAACGAGCGGGGTTTTCCCCTTGAGCTGGATCTTATTCACCGTGTCGATGAGCTGGGCTTTGGCGACCGGGCCGATCGGGACCAAGAGCTGCGTATCCGTGCAGGCGAGCTTATCATTTAGTCCGTAGCGATGGCCGTAGACTCTCATCCCGACATTCATCGTCTCCGGAAGGCCATTGATGATTTGCGCCAGGACCTTCCGGGCGATGGTGATCTTGGCTTCTCCGCCGATCTGGCCCCACATGGAATTAGAAGCGTCCATGATGATCTCGACGTTCTTGGTGATCTCTTTTTCCGCGCCCTTCTCAAAATCGACCTTGATGAACCCGGATCCCAGCCTCTTGACCGGGGACATGTAGATCGGCACATGCCCGCAGCAGAATTCGAGCATTAGCGCGCCGAGGGCGACTCTGTAGATATCCAGTTTTTCTTCACTACTCGTCCCATCCCAGCTTCCATCTTGATTCTGATGGTCAACCAGGAATCGGCACATCCAGTCTTTCCAGATGCGCCAGTCGTCGCCGCCTGACAGGAACATCGCCCGCGTGCCGTAATACCAGTAATAAAAAGCATAACCGTCTCCCTTCGCTTCGACATTCCACCTCGGCGCATAATCCTGCATGAAGTGAAGGGCAGGCGGGATGGCTGGGTCCTGAGGATAGCCGCAGAGCTGCAAGGAGAGGGCTCCCATCCCAGCCCTGGCGCAGGAATCGCCAGAATCGCCGGCGGTCTCATAGCGGAATGAGCCATCCTCCTTGCCTTGGAGAGAACGGACAAATCCAGCCGCTAAGGGGAAAACATAGTCAGGTACGGAAAATCTTGCATTCACGGCCGCCTTGAGAGCAAGGATCTGCCATCCGCTGACCGAGAGATCACTGCTGGTGCTGTTGGGGTTATACCGCCAGCCTCCATAATAACGATCGTCGGGCTTGATGGGTCCGCCGAGTGTCTCCGGCTTGTGCTCGGTGTTTTGGGAGCGGATGATCAAGTTGATGGCATCCTGGGCTATAGGCTCGAGGCTGGCATCGTTCAAATCGACAAGCGCCTCGATCAGACCCAGTGTCGCAATCGCGTGCTCGTACATGGCGTCCGTTCCTAGTTGGCCGCCATAATAAGCCGCGTCTTTTGAGCCATCGGGGTATTTCGAGCTGGGTTTGTACTGCGATTTAAGATAATCAACAGCGGCTTTTACGCTGGCCGAATAATCCTTCTGGACGCACTTGGCGCCGATAAGAGCCATGAGGGAAAGGCCGGTAAATGCTGTTTCATACCCTGACCACGAGCCGTCTTTCTGTTGTTTGGAAGCGAGCCAATCGAGCGCTCTGATCAGGGCCTGTTGGACTTCCTCGGCTGTCGCCGGTGGCTTTTGCGGTTTTCCGGCGTAGAGTGTGTATTCGCTGCCGGTGTTCTTCCCGCCCCTTACTCGGACTCTCATATAATAAGTGCCCGGCTTGAACTTCATCTTGACGATTTCTTCGCCCTCTCCGGTTTCACCCCGCCATGAATAATCCAGCCGGTTCTCCTTGAGGTCGAGGAGCTCGAAATTCCATCTCACCTCAGGAACGCCGGACAGCTGCATGACGATCATGTCGACCCCAGGCGTGGGAACGTTCAACAGAAAATAATCCGTATCATCGTTCGCATTGATCCGGCCGGAGAACAACACGTTGAGCTTGATCTCATTGGCCCAGTCCCTAGAATCGTTCGGCTCGGCTTCATGATTCTCCTGCCAGGGGCCGAGAAGGCGAGTGCTGAGTGAATATTTTGTGGCGATATTCTTCTGATAACCTTTCACCCAGATATAATAAGTGCCTTCAGTGACGGTGAAATAATTAGCAGATTCCGGCTCGCCTTTATCGGCGTCGTTAACGTCCCAAAGTTCCTTTCCGTCTTTATCAAGAATTTCAAATTTTGTATCGACTCCGGGAACGGCGCTGAGGTCAATCTGGATGTTGCTTTTGCCCGGCTTATCGACGGTGAGTCTATAATAATCTTCATCTCCGTCATAGAGATAATAGCCTTCGACGCTCTGACCGATTCGGATGCCTGTCGCTTCTTCTTTCCCATTATTCGGCTCAGACTCCATCCCCTCTTGCCAGGGACCCAGGATTCTCGTGGTCAAGACATACTTGTCCTTGAGATTAGCCGGCTTGCCATAGACCTCGAGATAATACACGCCCGGGGTCAAGGCGAGATTGAAGATTGATTCCGGCCCGCCCGCCTGGTTTTCGTTGGCCTCCCAAATGCTTCTTCCGTCTTCATTCCGGAGATTTAGGTATCCGTTAACTTGGGGAACAGCTGAAAGGTCGAACTGGATCAGGCTTTTTCCCGGCTTGTCCAGAACGAGCCTAAAATAGTCATAATCGCCACCGGTCTCGAAATAGCCTTCGACGCTCTGGCCGAGTTTGAGGTCGTTGGCCGACTCGCGCCGGTCGTTCGGTTCAGATTCCTGGCCCTCCTGCCAGGGGCCGGTGATTTTGGCAGTCAGGCTGAATTTTTCCTTGGCCGCCTTTCCCCCTCCATAGACTCGGACGTAATAGACGCCTGGGCCCACCGAGAAATGGGCGATTGTTTCGGGGTCGCCTTTGTCTCCTTCATCAACGTCCCACAGCGAATTCCCTTTCTCGTCGCAGAGCCGAAGCTCGGCATCGATTTCAGGCACTCCGGAAAGCTCAATCAGCACATAGTTTTTCCCCGACTTATCTATCGTGAGCTTGAACCAATCGTAGTCATAATCTTTCTGGTATCCGCCTTCAACGGCGTCCCCGACGCGGATTTCCTGGGCCTGTTCGCGGTTGTCATTCGGCTCGGCTTCGGATTTAATTTGACCTGATATACTCCCAACGAATAAGCACTGAGATACAATAGCCGAGATGATGCAAAGAAAAGACCGCCCGCAGGATGATCTACTCATTCTCTTTCTCCTTGCCGGAAAATCTCGCCCTTGATGAATGAGAATAAACGTGAGCATGAATATGACTAGAGGCCCCCGAGAACATGTAAAAGTCGGTCCATCGTCCAAAGTGGAATCCCAAAAAAGATGAACCCAAATCCAGCTTGGCCGCCAGAAACGGCAACATGTAGCGCGAGAGAATAGCCAGCCATCGTCAGGCAGAGCAGAAGACGGGCAACAAAAGAACCAAGGGACTTGCTCATTAAGAAGGCCCACCAGCAAAGGATATTCCCAAACAAATGGAGGCCCAACAATATTTTTTCCGCTGTTTCGGTATTTATCTTCTCGTACTCGGTCAGCGCCTGGCCCCTGCCATCGGGTCCAAGTCCCAAAACACTTCCGCTCTTTGGATCCACTCTCCACCAACCGGATAGCTCACGGCCGTCCTTGCTAATGCTTTTTTGAGGAACAACGACGATATATCCTTCGCGGAGGTTCTCTTCTAATTGGGTCCTGACATCTTTGGGGAGATTGACCTCCCTCCATTCCTGGCTGTCGGCCCCCCGGATTGTTAGCCATTTAATGCCTAATGATTCCGATTGGGCAAAGATCTCTGAAGTGTTCTCCGCGGTCCTCCCTGAGGACCCGATTAATAAGGCTTCAGCGTTGGTATCTAAAACTCCCTGATACAGGTTCACAAAAAAGGCGTCCTCTTTAACTATCGGATAGACAGAAACGGCATTCGTCACAATATCAAAAGCAGAAAATGCATGAATCTCTCCCTTCAGATTTTGCCGCACTCCATGGGTGAGGTTGATAATATTTGGCCTGTCAAGATAAATCGCGTTCTTGTATTTGCTTAGGTCATGCCGAGCATAAGCGAAGCCGAATTCTAAACCAGGAAGCGGTGCCAGCTTTTGAGCCTTTTCGATTATCTCTTTAAGGTTCAATGGATTATCCTGGCGGATCGAATTCAGGAGAATATCTCGATTTGCCATTAGGTTTTTGGCCTCGAGATGGAGGATAAAAGCCGGTGATAAATGACAGACTTGAATTAATATCTCTCTTCCCGAAAGAATGCTCAAACATCGGCTAAAACGCGTTGATTCAGAGATGTCCGGTGAGGGGATTTTGTCCAGCTGGCGGGCAGTTGGGCCAATGAAATCAAAAATCTGACGCCGGACCCTAATTGGGGGAATGCCGGGCGATGAAATTTCATATTCTATCCATTCAGCCGTTAAAAAGGATTCCGTTTTTTTATCGGATTCTCTGCCTGCGAGGCCGCCTAAAAGGCCTCCGCTGATAACTCCTGCTCCACGTCGCCCTGTCTTTTTGAGCGGGCTCTCAAGAATTTCGCCTTCATCATTGAAGCCGGACTTATAAAAGTGCTCTGATCCTACGCTAAGAATAGGAACCCATTCTTTTTCCGTAAGCAGATGGAGTTTCAATGATTCCAAGGGATCTGGTTTTTCAAGGGCATCAAAGGTCTTCTCCCAGTCCAGCGGCAGATGACCCAGGGCAACTCGCTTCTCAAACAGATTCGCGGGTGTGAGATCATATTCGAGTACAGTTTTTTCATTATGGCTCTCGGGTGTCCATTGTTCAATGATGACGCGAACCTTAACTTTATGAAACGAGTCATTGCTTATATCGCTTGGCTGGCAAGTTTTGTTAACTTCGCAGATAGTTGCCCCCGCCTCTCCATCGGGGTGATCGGGATCCAAGTCAAACCACAATCCCTCTTTTTTGGCCTGCACCCACCAATGCTCTTTCAGGGAATCAAAATCTATCGAAGTTCTATCTTCTTTCTGACGATATTTTTCAATAGCCTTGACAATGAACGCTGCCTGGCTGTTGGTCCTTTCTTCCAGCCCCAGAGATAGATCTTGATGCTCTTTGATAAGTTGATCAATGGTTTTTCTTAATTCATCCTGCTCGATATGATACTTTTTATTATTCTCTTGAATAAATGCGTCGATCTCTCGAGTGGAAAATTCCCTAGAAACAAAATTGAGTTTCTTGGCCCTACCGAGATCGTTATTGAAGCTCTCTCTAGCGAGTTTCTCTGATAGCGTTCCGTGGGCAAGGCGTACGTCAAGACCTGCTAAGCGAAGGAGTTCATAAAGCAAGAGAGCTCGATCCAGGCTATTTCCGAATCGATCCATCAACACTCCGATTGGGCCGCGGAGAACACCTTGATAGGGCAATAGACAGGTGTTATCCCGGACCCATTTAAAAAGAGCTTCGGGATCTTTGCCGACTAGGTCTACAATGGATTGTGGGTCATAAGTCTCCCGGGGAATTTCTTTCGCGGCTTCCTCAAGAGCTTGGAAATATCGATCTAACATATCGGCCTTCTGATTCAGTTCTTCCTGAGTGAGCGGCTTTTTCTGTTCCGCATTTTCCGCTGACGCATCCACTCCAGGGGGGCAGCCGGCGCACGGATCATCGCTCTTATCCGATTGAGTTGTGTTGTCTGATTCTGCGGTAATTAGGTTGCCTGCCGTTTCCACTTTTGGCGCTTCACTCTTTTCTGATTTTTCTACTTGGTCAGTCTTTCGGGCCGTCGCAATCTTTCCCTGATTGTTGGACTTGGAGCAAGAGGTGAAGCAGGGCATATAAAGGAAAGCGAAGATAGTAAAAAAGACCAAAATCTTGCTTTTTTTTAGATGGCGGTTGAAATCGGCCATGATGCCCTCCTTTATATAATCAATTGTTCAGAAAAGGATGAGCAGTTCCGCTTCCATCCTAACCAAAAGATACTGCCGTTATTGAATAGATGTCAAGAAAATAGCGAAGGTGTCGAGATGCTTTTTTCTCCCTCTATTGAAGGACCCACTTTCCTTCGGCTTTTTTTAAGACCAGGGCCAGTTTTTCGCCGGACTTTAGGCTGACCTTTTTCTCAAGCGGCTGCGGCGCGAGCAGCACGCGGAGCGTGTAGGTGCCTTCTTTGAGTTTGACCTCATCGCCGCCGACAGTGCTTCTTCCGGCTTCTTTTCCCTTCTCATCTAGTACCACGTACTCGAGCTTGAGTGTCTGTTCCAGCGCCGTGAGGAGCTCGCCGGCATTCCGGGCGTCGATGTAGCGGCCGTCAGTCGATTTGGCGATCGACTCCAGTTCCTGGCGGGCGGCCGCTTCTTTGATATCGAACCCGACGATGTTAACCTCGAGCTCCAGGCCCGACTTCTTAATGGCCGGAGCGATCGACTTGATATCGCCCTTACAGCTTTCGATCCCGTCGGTCACCAGGACGATGCTCCCGTTCGGGATTTTCTCGAAGTCCTTGATAGCTTCAAGAACAGATAGGACGAGCGGCGTCCGCCCCTTGGTCTGGATCTTATTGACGATTTCGACGAGCTTGGCCTTTTGGACCGGTCCGATGGGCACGAGCAACTCTGTGTCCCGGCAGGCATTGTTGTAATCGTCGGTCGGGAAGCGGTGGCCGTAGACCCGGAAGCCGACGTTCATGGAATCGGGGAGCCCGTTGATCGTCTGGGTCAGCACCCGCCGGGCGGCCGCGATCTTTGTCTCCTTGCCGACCATCCCGGTCATGGAGTTCGACGCGTCCATGATGATCTCGACGTTCTTGGAGACTTCCTGTTCCTCGTCCTGCTCGAATTTGACCTGGATGGAACCGGGGGCTTGGCGCTTGACGGGAGACATGTAAATGGGCACGTGGCCGCAGCAGAACTCGAGCATCAGCGCGCCGAAGGCTGCCCTGTAGGTTTCAAAGGATTCAGCAGATTCCTGCTGGGCCCCGTCCCAGCTTCCGCCCGCATTCTGATTGTCAACAAGAAAGCGGCACATCCAGTCCTTCCAGACCCGCCAGTCTTCGCCGCCCGCCACGTACATGACTCGCGTGCCGTAGTACCAATAATAGAAGGGATATCCCTCTCCGGGAGACTCCAGATTCCAGACCGGTCCGGAGTTTTGCATGAAGCGGATGGCCGGCGGAATCAGAGGATCCTTGGGATAGCCGGAGAGCTGAAGGGCGAATGCCCCCATCCCTGCTCTGGCGCAGGACTCACCGGCGTCTCCGGGCGCTTCGTAGCAGAAAGAGCCGTCGGCACCGCGCAGGGAGCGGACATATTTCGCGGCCGCGGGGAACACATAATCGGGCACGGAGAATCCGGCATTGACGGCTGCTCGAAGAGTCAGTATCTGCCAGGCTGTGACCGAAATATCGCCATCGGTGCTGTTGGGTTCGTATCGCCAACTGCCGTACTGCGGGGAGTCGGGTTGGATCGGGCCCTGCAGCGTCTCCGGCTTGTGCTCCGTGTTCTGAGAGCGGATAATCAGCTGGATCGCCTCCTCGGCGATCGGTTCGAGGCTCGAGTCATTCAGGTCGACGAGAGCTTCGATGGTGCCGAGAGTGGCGATGGCATGTTCGTACATATTACTCGTGCCGAACATCCCTCCGTTTTTGGCCTGCTCTTCCGAACCCTCCGGGTAATTGGAGCTGGCAGTGAATTGAGACCTTAGGAAATCCAATCCAGCCCGAACCTTGGCCGAATAGTCTTTCTGGACGCACTTGCCGCCGATAAAGGACATGATGGCCAAGCCGGCGCCGGCCTGCTCATAATGGGGCCAGGAACCGTCTTCCTGCTGTTTGGAGGCGATATAGTCGAGCGCTTTGACCAGCGCCCTGCGGACTTCCTCTTCCGTGGCGGGCGGCCGGTCTGGTTTTCCCGCCCGGAGGGTATAGGGCTGGTCGGTATTCGATTCGCCGAAGGCGACGACGTTGATCAGGAATTTTCCCGGCGGCTGCCTCAGCCGGACGATGCTCTCGCCCTCCGCTTCCTTCCGGCCGTCCATGGCCAACAATTCCTTTCCAGCGGCGTCATATAGGATCATGGTAAGATCGATGCCGGGAACCCCGGAGACATCGATGAGCAGGATATCCATCCCAGGCGCCGGGATGCTGAGCAGGTACCAGTCTTCATCCTCCCTCTCGTTGGCATATCCCCTGATCTCTCCATTCAGCGGCAGGGGATTGGCCTGGGAGGCCTCGTTATTCGGCTCTTTCTCGGCAGCCTGCTGCGCCCCGAGGGGCATATACAAAAACAAGAGCAGCATCAGAGCAACGATCCCAAGAACGGACTGTTTTCTTAATGCGC
>Ga0315277_10003276_pt1 | contig 22014 bp, 18 predicted proteins | sample YL17G05_15_MG_FD_203695 | JGI IMG/M metagenome (GOLD analysis project Ga0315277, IMG submission 203695) | Sediment microbial communities from Yellowstone Lake, YNP, Wyoming, USA - YL17G05_15 | ecosystem: Environmental > Aquatic > Freshwater > Lake > Sediment | place: USA: Wyoming | collected...
CCTGGGGCCCGTTACCGTGGGTGATTGCCAGATTGTACCCGCGCTTGACCAATGGGATAATCGCCGCCAGCGATTCGCGCGTGTGGCGAAACTGGTTGGCAATGGTGTCCGCCTCGCCCTTGCGGGAGATCGCATTCCCGCCCAAGGCAACGACAGCTTTCGGTGCTTCGGTGATCATACGTTTTCGTAGGGTGGGTGCTTGGCACCCACCGCCTTCTCCCCTGATGGTGGGTGCGGAGTACCCACGCTACGATGTCCCCCACCGCGAGATTCACGATCCGTGATGGGACGACACCACCGTACCTGATCGTTAGGGAATCTCATTCGTCCTTCTGATGCTCTGGCGGCAATTTCTGAATCTCAGGGAACGCCTCGCCGGGGTTAATGTCCCTCTGCGTGCAATATGATCTGTAGGATTGGTCGCATTCAAAGAAGAGATCAACCATCTTGTGGTGCCGGTGTGTCGCGAACCACAGGGCTGACCCGACGTAGCGCCACATTGACTCGTTCATCGTGAAGTGAGCGACAGGATCCGTCATCGCTAGATATCCGAGTTGCCGCTTGAATTCGTGAGCGTTCCGCACGTTGAACACGAACTGGTGCAGGGTTTGATGAATCCTCATTATGGTCTGACCCGCCTTGAGATCCAGCGGAGAAGCGAAGAAAGCCTGAGTGACGGACGGAAACAGAGCGATCTCTGAGTTCGGCACCTTCTTTGCCAGGAATTGCCTACTCATCTCGTACATCCGATCCAGTGCAAACCAGAGTTCTTCCAACGCCGTCCGCCAAGCCACGGCGAATCTCTTCTCCGCCGCCCGTTGTTCCTTCTTCCAGTTCAGCCAGAACACGCAGAGCGTCAGCAGCACCGACACGATAATGCCGACCCCCGTCTGATAGGTCGCCAGCCACTCCGCAACGGTCTTGCCGACATGGGTAGCGGCGAGCGTATCTCTCACGGTGTCCATCTTGTCCTTCACTTCGTAGGGTGGGCTCCGCCCACCTTCGATTCTGTGGACAGGGGGCTTTCAGCCCCCTGATGGTGGGTGCAGAGCACCCACCCTACCAATCTGTGACTCGTGACGGCCCTTCGAATCGCCGCTTGTACACGAACGCTCCCAGCACGCCGAAGAGAAATCCGCCCACGTGCGCCATGTACGCCACACCGCCGCCACTGGCGCCGCCAACCGCAGGGACCGCAAAGAGCAGTTGCATGACAAACCAGATCCCCAGAAACGCCACCGCGGGAATCCACACCAAACGTACGAAGAATCCCAGCCAGAGAATGGTCAAGACGCGCGCGCGCGGAAAGCGCAGCGCATAGATGCCCAGCACGCCGGAGATCGCCCCCGAGGCCCCTACCAGCGGCATCGTCGTATTCGGACCCGTAAGCACAAACAGCAACACGGCGGAAACCCCGGACAAAAGATAGAAGATCAGAAACCGGATGGGGCCGAGGCGATCCTCGACGTTGTTGCCGAAAATCCACAGGTAGAGCATGTTCCCGCCGAGATGCAGCCACCCGCCGTGCAGGAACATGCTGGTGAAGATCGTGCCGACCGCCGGGAAACCGCCCTGCGGCGTCAACTCGACTCGGTGCGTCAGTTCATAGGGGATAAGGCCGAACTTCATCACGAATGCCTCAGCATAGGGACCCTGCGCCGCCTGGTACAGAAAGACCAGCACGTTGGCGGCGACCAACGCGATTGTCACGTATGGTTTGTGAGTCGTGGGGTTATCGTCGCGGATGGGGATCATCGTGCCTCGCTGTTGCCACTCGCTACTGAGTGATCCGCAAGGCGCGAGTGAACGTATTCTCGTTCCCCATGCGATCGCGGGCCACAACCACGACTTTGTGCTCACCTTTGGCCAGGTCGCGCCGCGGCTCTGCCTTTGCGGTCCCCAGATCGGGGTCGTACTCGACCGGCACCCACTGACCATCGATGGTCAGCCGGACGTCGCCCTCGGAGCCGAAACCCGACAGATCATCGGCGAGCTCAAAGCGGATGAGCGGCCGACGGCCTTTGATCGCCTCTCCCTTCCCTGGGGTCACCTTCCGGATCGTCGGCGGTGTCGTATCAGCCAGAAGCGCATATGATCCGGTACGGGGGATCGTGGCGCTGATCGTACCGGCAGCCGTATCGAGCTTGTTGCCGGCGAAATCCCAGCCGCCGGTCTTGCCGAGATACCGATAGATCGCCAGCTTCTCCGACGTGGCGGCAACGCTTGCGGTCGCGATCGCCAGCCGGGCATCACGGGCCAGCGGGATATAGACTGGACCGAATTCATATAGGGGCGACAGTGCGCCGGGCGTGTACCCCCTTGGGGAGGCGATGTATAATAACAAGAATGTCGATTCGTAGAGACCGTCGGGCCCGACGACCACTGTCGCCGCGCCATCGGAACTCTCCAGTGTGCAGCCCTCCGTTGACAGAACCCAAGAAGAATTGGCCGAAGGCCGACCGGGCAACCGCCCCGGTGAGAGGGCATGAGGTCTCGCTGCCTTCTCGCCACTAGCTGGACTGGTCCAAATCGTGTCCACGCTTGCGAGCGCCGGAAGCCAACAATTCCATGACCCCGTGTCGCATGGCCACCCTCGCAGACGGCGTCGGCCGCGAGCATAGACAAAACCCGGTGACTGCTTGCTGGACCTACTGATGATTCTGATAACGAGCCCATTCCACGCATAGGCGAAGTTGACATCGTCCCATTCTGGTCTGCCGAGGGTGTCTGTCGATCTGTTGATACCTGCCACGGCACGCACACTGAACTCGGCCACGCTCGCGTTGCCGGCGATGTCTTCGGCCTCGATGCGAATGGTATTGTCGCCTTCGTTCAGCGTCGTGCCGAGCGCCAGCCAGCCATCGTTCTTCAGACTGTCATAGTGCCAAGACGTGTTCTTGGGCCACCGGAACAGGTTGATCGCCCGCGGCTCGATCCCCGGCTTCGGAACGTACTGCTCTTCCAAGTCAATCATTCGTGTTTGATGGTAGTCGATCGAATCCCAACGAACTTCGCAGACCAGTTTCTCGTTGGCCAAGAGTCGCGTCCGATACGGCGTGACCGTGCCGGCCCCCGAATCGATTCGATCCTCGGCCAGGATCGCGATTCCGATCGTACCCGTTATCACAGGAATCACGCCGGGATGCCGATGCTCCGGGTCCCCTTGCAGGTCTATGGTCACCGGAAACATGGAGCCATTGACCGCCGAGGGATCGACGTCCAGGGCATCCGGTTGGCGCGGAACCAAGGTGACAGAGACGAGCGATGGGGCAACCTTGTCGTCCTTCTGAAACGCGCTGGTCAACGGATTGACCGGCCGGTTGCCATCGGTGCGCAGCTCAAAATGCAGATGCGGCGGCCCGACGCCGGTCTGGCCGGTTTTGCCGATGATTTCGCCGCGCGCGATGGGGATCTGCCCGGGCGCCGGGAAGAGACTCTGCTGATAGCGCTCCGAGGCGTACTGCTCATCTTCGACGTAGGCCGCGATCTTGGGGGCAAATTCCGACAGATGGCCGTACACGGCGATGCCACCTCCCGCCAACTGGATATAGACGGCCTTCCCATACCCCCACCATGAGGTCGATACCCGTGTGACCCACCCGGAATCGGCCGCCCGGACCTTTAGCCCCTCCTGGCCGTTGGTGGAGATGTCGATCCCGCCATGAAAGTGCCGCGTGCGGTAGTCGCAGAATCCGGCGGCGATCCGCGTGTATCCCTCCAGCGGCCAGAGGTGACTCCCAGGCACATCGGCGCTTCCGAAGCCGCGCGAAGCCATCGCAGCTACGGCAAGACCGGCAATGATGGACCATCCTGCCTTCATGCCGCGACCATACGGCCAGCCGCTGCGGTTGTCAACGGCTTTAGGGCGGGTTTGAGGTTATCGATGCCTGTAGCACCTAGACGCAGGGGCGGGAAAATGCTTGGTGTGAAGACGGGGGAATTCATGTATAATTGCGAGTCTGGTCCCCGCTGGGCGGGATACCGGCCAGGCCGATAATACTACGGATGGATCGTGCCGTCGCCGGTCATCCGAGAACACCTTAGAGTGGGAGTGGGCGAATCATGGTAATGAGGGCTATGCGGGCGGGGATCAAGCCGATCATGTGGATCGTGGTCGCCGCTTTTGTCGGGACGATCATTTTCGCCTGGGGCATGCAATTCACCAGCCGCCAGGTCGCGCGCGGAATCGTCGGGAAGGTCAACGGCGTCGAGTTGAAGCTCGACGACTACTCCATGCTCTACCAGAATGCCCTGGCACAGGAGCAGGACCAGAAGAAGGAAGTCACCGACGAGGACGCCTCGCGCCTCCGGGATGACGTGTTCAACCAGATGGTCGGCAGCACGCTTCTCCGTCAGGTCACCGATAAGGTGGGGTTGAGAATCTCAAGCCGGGAGCTGGCGGAGCATCTGCGTCGTTTCCCGCCGCAGGAGATTCGCAGCATCGAGTATTTCCAGACCAACGGTCAGTTCGATTACAGCAAATACCTGCAGGCCTACCAGAATCCCGACCCGCAGTTGTGGCTGCAATTGGAGGCGTTGGTTCGCCCCCGCCTCTTGCAGCAGAAGCTCTATGAATATGTCACCTCCGGGATCGTTGTGGACGATGCCGAGGTTCGTGAGCTGTACGACGCCGCCACCGAGAAGGTGCGCGTGCGCTATATCCTGGCCCCCTCCCAGGCCTTTATGGATTCTGCCGGGACAATCGACAGTGCCGCGATTGCGCAATACTATCGCGATCGCCAGGAGCTCTTCCGCCACGGCGAGCGGGCGCAGGTGGCCTACGTGTTCTTCGACAAGAAACCCTCCGCGGTCGATTCCGCCGAGGTGCAGCGCGAGGCGGCCGAGCTCTCTCGCCGGGCGCGCGGCGGCGAGGATTTCGCCGTCCTCGCACGTCAATACTCTGAGGATGCCGCCACCCCCGACGGCGATCTCGGGTGGTTTGGCCATGGCGCCATGGTGCGCCAGTTCGAGCAGGCGGCCTTCGCCATGGATTCGGGACAGGTTTCCGAGCCGGTCCTGTCGCGTTTCGGTTGTCACGTGATCAAGGTCATGGGCCGGCGCGGAATTGGCGATTCGGTGGAGGTGCGGGCATCACATATCCTGCTGAAGATCGCGGCCTCCAGCGGCACGCTCTCCGATCTGCGCCTGCAAGCGGAGCAACTCGCCGAGGATGCCAAGTCGGAAGAATTCGATTCGCTGGTCACCCGGCGCGGGCTGCGGCTGCGCAAAAGTGGGATGTTCGAGCGCGGGCAGGATATAGCCGGCATCGGCAGCAACCCCGCCATCACCGAGTTTACATTCAACAACAAGCCGGGAACAGTCTCCACGGTGTTCGAGACACCGGCCAACTACACGATTGTCAGAGTCGCGCAGCGCGACATCGCGGGCGTGGCCCCGCTCAGTGAAGTCACCGGCCGCATCCAGAGTCGTCTGCGCGGCGAGGCGGCGCAGCAGAGGGCATATGAATCGCTGGCGGGAGTCGTTGACCAACTGGCCGCGGGACTGTCATTCGCCGACGCCGCATCGCGCCTGGGCCGGACGGTGGACTCGACCGCCCCGTTCGGACGGTTCGATCCGGTTGATCCTTTCAGTGACGACCCCGCCTTTCACGGGACCGCTTTTGCTCTCGCCCGCAGCGGGAAGAGCGTTTCACCAGCCGCCAAGGTGGGCCGGGGCGCGGTGGTGATGCAACTCATCGAGCACGTCGCTCCCGATCCGCAGAAGTACGCCGACAAGCGGGATTCGCTCATGACCGCCACGATGCAGGGTAGACAGCAGATGGTCTTTAACAACTGGTTTGCCCAATTGAAGCGCGACGCAGACATCAAGGACTACCGCTACCAGATCCCCGGGGAGTATTAGCAAGCTGCCTGAGTAGTCTCTCCTCAGACCACGGACTATCATGCTGAGTCCGATTCCCCGCTCCCTGAGCGAGGCAGGACGAAGCAGTTCTTCAAGGTGTCGGCGGCGGGCCGATCGGCAGGGTTACAGCGGCTTCTCGTAGCGCACGGCCGCCGCGTGGTCCGCATAGTAGCTCGGGATCTGTCCGGTGAGACGATACCCCTCATCCTCGTAGAGTGCGCGTGCGGCGGCATTGCGCTCCCTGACTTCCAGACGCATGGCAGCGCTGCCCCGCTGTGCGGCGAGGCGGTGGCAGGCGCGCAACAGTCGCCTGGCAATTCCCCGGCCTCGGTAGCCCGGATGCACCGCGATCGAGTACAGGTGCGCCACCCGTGATCCCCGGCGAAACAGCACTGCGGCGGCGGCGCGAGCCGTCCCGCCGCCGGGTCGATCGACCAGAACGGTGCCCCGGGCCCGAGTCAGCAGGTGTCTCCACTGGCTCCGGCTGAACCGGTCCGTGGCGAACGCGCGGACCTCAAGCTCCATGAGCGCATCGAGATCTGCGATCGTGGCGGCGCGAATCACAGCGAACGGGTGGCTTCGGAGAAGATATCCGTCTGGGCGGGCGGGCGGCGCACGGCGGCAGGCGCGGCACTCAACAGATGGCTCACGATCCGGGTGTAGATGTCGGGAGCGTAGCGGTCTTCTTCTTCCGCATTGATGGTGGGGTTGTCATTCACCTCAATCACGACGATGTTGCCGTTCGTTTGCTTGAGATCGATACCATAGAGGCCGCCGCCGATGGCGCGCGCCGCGGCCACCGCGGTCCCCACGACGGTCGGCGGTGCTTCCGGCAGGGGGACCGCTTCCACTTTGGCCATCACCAGGTGCCCGTTCACCGTCGCCTGGATCTTGAACGTCTCATCCGGGATCATGTAGCGGCAACAGTACAGCGGCTGCCCCGCCAACACGCCCACCCGCCAATCGAAGGTGCTGGCGATGAACTCCTGCGCCACGACGCGTTCCGCCCGATGCAGAAACCGCCGTCCGATCCGCACGAAGTCCTCGACGGTCGAGACCTTCTCCACGTGCGACGAGAAACTCGTGTTCGGCGCTTTGAGCACCACCTGCGGACCGATCAAGGTGAAGAGTTCCTCAGCCTTCGCCGATTCGATCTCTTCAGCCTTGAGAATCGCCGTGCGCGGGATGGGAACCCGGTATTGCATCAAACGGCGATACATATGGACTTTGTCGCAGCAGATGGCAATCGACCGGGAGTCATCGATCACCGGTTTGCCGTGCAGCTCAGCGATGCGGGCCGCCACGTAGGTCGCGTTCATCGGATCGGTGAGCGCCCGGATGAAGAGGGCATCATAGCGCGGAATCCGTCGCAGCTCGGCGCGGAAGAGAAAATGCACTTCATGCCCCAGCGCCTCCGCCGCCACCCGGCAGCGCAAGAGCGCCTCCAGTTCGCCGGTGCGGTTGATCGTGGATCGCTCAATAAAGACCGCCAGTCTACCCACGCATCCTCCGTACCAGTTCCTCGGCCCAGCGGCGCTCCGTCGCGGTCAGCGTGCGCCAGGGCAGCATGCCGATGGCGGAGAACTGGACCACCGGCCCGGTGCACAGCAAACGGATGGACGCCACCGGGAGAGCAAACACCGCGTAGACCAGCGAGGCCCAGTCGGCGTAATCCGGCTGCTCGGTACGGCCCGCCACCATGCGGACTTCCACCAGTTCGGTGGCGTCGCTGATCCGCTGCACGCAGAATGAGTACTTGAAATTCCAGCTCAGTTGCTTGGCGGCCGTGGCGCACTCGGCCTCTGACCGTACGACTGCGAACCGCCGCGAGAACGGGTTGATCGCATCGACCACGGCCGGCGGCTGGAAGTACTCGTTGGTCAGGAACCAGTCGGGAACCGGCAATCCCGCCATCGCCGCCTTCTCCAGCGCCACCGGCACGATGTACGCGTCGAGAGCGTCAGCACACGTCGGCGAGGGCAGCGTGCCGCCTGCCAGTTCGGCGTCTTGGCAGCGATAGTATTCTTCGGTCAGATATTCGTAGTTGCCGCTGACGTTGACCAGCGGCACAAGCGGAGGTTCGTCGTCAGGCTCGCTCATGAATTCCCCGATTTGGTGGGTCGCGGATTGAAGGCGTCGGTCAATTCCACACCGTCCTCGGCGGAAAAGATGCGGTACTTGTCGGGCGCCAGCAGTTGATCGGTTTCCAGGATGATCTCGCGTTTGGCAATCTTGCGGAGACGCTTGAGACGCGCCTCTTTATCCTCCTGCATATGCTCGGCCTGCCGGGGATGAACCACCAGCAGGAAACGGCGCACGTCGGTGGCAACACGCGCGCGGGTAAACCAGCGTTCGAGCTTCGCCGCCAGCGTCTCCGGCGAGAGCACGCGTCCGGTACCCTCGCAGATGAGACACGGCGTAGTCAGCGCCGTCGTGATCGAGGGGCGGATGCGCTGCCGTGTCATCTCGATTAAGCCGTACTCGGAAATCGGCGCGATCGAGTTCTTCGCCTTGTCGCGCGCGAAGGCCAGCTTGAATTCCTCGTAGACTCGGCGGCGGTTGGCGTGATACATCATGTCGATGAAATCCACGATGATCAGCCCGCCGATGTCGCGTAAACGCACCTGGCGGGCGACCTCCTGGGCCGCCTGCAAGTTGGCGCGCAGGATTGTGTCCTCCTGTGACGTCTTGCCGACGTACCGACCCGTGTTGACGTCGATGGTCACCATCGCCTCAGTCTGGTCGATCACCAGAAACGACCCGCGCTTGAACCAGACCTTCCGCTCCATCATCTTCTCGATCTCCGCTTCGATATTGTAGAGATCGAAGATCGGCACCTCCCCGTCGTACAGCTCGATACGCTCCTTGAGTTCCGGGGCAACCTTGCGGCAGTAGGCGACGATCTCTTTGTAGAGCTTCTTGTCGTCGACGACCAGGCGCACCACCTCATCGGAGAAGATGTCGCGCATCATGGAGCCGGTGATGTCCAGCTCACGGTAGAGACAGGCCGGGGCGGATTTCTTCTCAGCATCCTTGCGAACCTGCTTCCAGGTCTTGAGGAGATCCTTGATGTCGCTCTTGAAATCCTTCTCGGTAGCCCCCTCCGATTCCGTGCGCGCGATCAGACCGCATCCCTCCGGCCGCAGCGGCTCCAACACCGATTTCAGCCGCCGACGTTCCGCCCAATTCTGGATGCGTTTGGAGACACGCACGTGCGTGTCATCGGGCACGAGCACAACGAACCGGCCGGGGAGCGAGACATTCGTCGTCAGACGCGCCCCTTTGGTCCCCAGCGGCTCCTTGACGACCTGCACCAGGAGCACCTGGTCTTTCTTGACGACCGACTCGATGGTGGTGCGCTTGCTTTTCTTCACCAGTTCGCGGTGCGGCTCGCCCTCTTCCTCCAGATCGCTTTCGTAATCGTCATCACCGAAACGGCCGATGTCGGAACCGTGCAGGAAACCCGTGCGCGCCTCACCCAGCTCGACAAAGGCGGCCTGCATCCCCGGGAAGACCGAGGAGACTACTCCCTTGTAGATGTTCCCCGCCAGCTTGTTGTCCTCCGGTCGTTCGTAGGACAACTCGACCAGCTTTCCATCTTCGACAATGGCGATGCGGGTCTCGGCATCGCCGACGTTGATGATGATCTCTTTTTTGACCGGCGGCAGATCCGCCGGCGGGGCTTCCCAGCGCGGGCGGCGTTCTTTGGTGGCGCGGGACGACCGGCGGCGCCGCGGCTGGGGCTTCTCGTTGTCTTTGGTCATGCTGTTGATATTCCATTCATGGTGACCACTCTCCGCCGGGGATGATGTCAACTGACCGGCTGGAGGCGATCACCTGTTTTGATGCGATAACCGCGCACAAACTCGGCGCCGGTCTGAATGCGTTTCCCCGGCGGCTGAATCAGTTCAAGCGAGACGCGGCGATCAGCCGTCGCCACGATCATGCCACGCTTCGGATCGGCAAGGACCACGTTGCCGGACCGATCATCGGAACACAGCGGCCCGGCGTCTTTGAGCGCGAAGATCTTCAACACCTGTTCGGCGTGCCGGACGAGCCCACCGGGATCGGGCGCCAATGCCCGCACGCGGTTGATCACTCTCTCGGCTGGTTCGCCGAAATCCAGCCGCTGATCGGCGGCGACAAGCTTGGGCGCCGCTGAGGCTCGTGATTCGTCCTGAGCCAACGGCTGGAAACCACCCGCTTCCAGCAGATCCAGTGTATCAATCACTGCCCCGGCACCGATCTGCGCCAGACGCACCGCCAACTGGCCGGCGTCTTCCTCTGGGGCGATCGCCGTGTCCCGCTGCACAAGCATAGCACCGGTATCCACCGTCTTCTGCAGCAAGAATGTTGTCACGCCGGTACGGGTCTCTCCTGCCATGATCGCGCGTTGAATCGGCGCTGCGCCCCGGTACGCAGGCAGCAGCGACGCGTGGAGATTAAGGGCATACTTCGGGATTGTAAAGACCGATTCGGGCAAAATGCGGAACGCCGCAACGACATATGCGTCGGCCGGGAGGGATTTCAGTGCGCTCACGAAATCCGGCGCGCCCAGCCGCTCCGGCTTGAACACCGGCCGGAATCCGGCGTCCGCCGCCCACTGGCCCACTGGGGTGGGCATCAGAGTCCGTCCTCGACCCTGGGGCTTGTCGATTCCGGTGACGATGGCAACCAGCTCATGCCGGTCACAGCGCCGAATCGCCTCCAATGTGGGCAGGCCGAATGATGCAGTGCCTAAGAAGATGATTCTCACAAGACCTTACGTGTGCCGCCGTCCGGCACACATGCTGGGCATTCCGCGCACGCGGTGTTGTTTCGTGACTGTAGGGACACGGCGGCGGAGGGGCGGTCGGCGTTTCGCACTCACCTCCTGCCCCTTACACGGACGGGCGACACAGGATCAGGAGACGTCCCCACGACCCTCGGTCTTAACGGACCTGTGGCGATGCGCCTCGAGCGCCCGCATCCGCTCGAGAACCCGTCGACGTGTGAACGGGTCCACGAGATCGATGAACAACCGCCCCTGCAGATGATCGATCTCGTGCAGATAAGCGCGCGCCAGCGTGCCCTCGGCCTCGCGCTCGACCGGATGCCCATGGCGGTCAACTGCCCGGATGGCGACCCAACGCGGCCGCGCCACCTCGATGAAGATATCGGGGAAACACAGACACCCCTCCTCCGCGATGATCTCGCCATCGGTCTCGACCAGCACGGGATTGACGAGGATTTCTGTCTCGCCTCCCCGGCGAATCATCCCTTCATCAACGGAGAAGACGTTCTGTTCCACCGCGATTTGGATTGCCGCCAGGCCGACCGCGCGCTCCCGCGCCTGCACCCGCAAGAGACGATCAGCCAATTCCTGCAGCGAGCCGTCGAAACCCGTGACATCAGGCACCGCACGGCGCAACACCGGATCACCGTACAGCAGGATGGCATCATCGATCGTGGTCATTGCCCGTCTCTCGCAGGGGTGTATGGCAATACGCCCCTACTTCGCTTCGATTCTCCCGCCGATCGATGATTTCAGGAACTCGATCTTCGTTTCGCTTCGGGAGTCATCACCCACGCGCAGAGTCACCGTGTTCTCCCGCTCGTTGAAACCCACGATGGTCCCGATGATGCCGGAGTTGGTGACCACTCGGTCGCCTTTGGTCAATTGTCCGAGCATGGCTTGATGCTCCTTCTGACGTTTGCGTTGCGGCCGGATGAGGAGAAACCAGACCACAACGATCATGAGGACAAACGGCAGGAAGGTCAGAAGCGGGTTGGCCGACGATCCATTTCCCGAAGGTGGCGGCGCCATCGCCAGCCAGAAAATCATCACAAGTCCTCCTTTACCCCGCCGAGCGGGGCCGGGCCGTTCCAGGTCCGGGGTTCGGTCATGTCGACGCCGCGCCCGCCTGCCCATACGAGGCCAGGAAACCGGCGGCGAAGGCGTTCCAGCGTCCGTCAATGATCGCGCGCCGCGCCCGGCGCACGAGCATCAGGTAGAAATACAAATTGTGGCGCGTCGTCAACATCATTGCGGCGATCTCACCGGCATTGAACAGGTGCCGGAGATAGGCGCGGGAATGGCGGCGGCAGGTTAGGCAATCACATTCCGGGTCGAGGGGGCCAAAATCGTCGGCGTAGCGCGCGGCCTTCACCGGCAGCGCCCCCTGCGACGTAAACGCGGTGCCGTTGCGGGCGTTGCGCGTCGGCAGCACACAATCGAACATGTCGATTCCCCGGTCGATCCCCATGATCAGATCTTCCGGCGTGCCCACTCCCATCAGGTAACGCGGCTGCTTTGATGGCAGCTCGGCTACGGCTTCCTCCGTCATCTCCCACATGGCTTCTTTGGGCTCCCCAACCGACAATCCCCCGATCGCATACCCAGCGAAGCCCAGGTCAACGACGGCCCGGGCCGATCGGCGACGAAGATCGGGATAAACCGAACCTTGAACAATCCCGAATAACGCCGGCTTTGTCAACGGAGTTGCCGACCCGTGGTGCCGTCGAGACCGCTCAGCCCATTCAAGTGTTACTTCAAGGTCGGTGGCCGCCTGGGAATGCTCGACGGGGTAAGGCGAGCAGACATCAAGGACCATCGCGATGTCAGTCCCCACGTCGCTCTGGAAATCGACTACCCCCTCCGGTGTGAACAAGTGCTCCGAGCCGTCAAGATGGGAACGGAAGCGCACGCCATCGGCGTTGACAGTCCGCAACTCCTGGAGACTGAAGACCTGGTAGCCGCCGGAATCAGTCAGGAGGGCACCATTCCACCCAATGAAACGGTGCAGCCCGCCCGCCTGACGGATGATCGCGGCGCCCGGACGGAGGTACAGATGGTAGGTGTTGGCCAGGCAGATGGAAGCACCGAGCGCCTCCAGATCCTCTGGCGGGAGCGCCTTGACCGACCCGGCTGTCCCTACAGGCATGAAGATCGGGGTCTCTATACGCCGTCCGTGAACGACGATTGTCCCGGCACGCGCTACACCATCGGTGGCGTCGAGGCTGAAGCTCAACTCGCGTGGTCGCTCGTCGGGGCGATTGGTAATCGGATGAGTCAAGGTGTCAGAGAGGCCGAACCGTCGGTGACAGAATGAGCCAGAGCGCCCTCACTCGATCCGACCTGTGGCGGGATGACGTCTCATACCATCTCCAGCGCCCGACTGATATGTCCAACCGGTTGAATCTCCATCTCACCGCCGTAGGCAACCTCCCGGCTGTTGGCAGCGGGGACTAAAGCGGCGCGAAAGCCGATCTTCTCCGCTTCGATCAAACGTCTTTTCAACTGGGGCACCCCCCGAATCTCGCCTCCCAGACCAACCTCGCCGATGAACACGGTCCGGTCGGGAACCGACCTTTTCAAGGCCGAAGAGGCGATGGCAACGGCACAGGCCAGGTCGACCGCCGGTTCATCGGTCGTGTACCCGCCAGTAATATTGAGGTAGATGTCGCGCCCGGACAATGGCAAACCGGCGACGTTGTGCAGAATCGCGATGAGAATCGCCGCGCGACGCGGGTCAAGCCCGGAAACGACGCGCTGCGGCATGTTCCCTCCGGTCCCCTGCCCCACCAGCGCCTGGATCTCCAGAAGCAGCGGCCGGCGCCCTTCAATTGCAACCGCGACCGCAGTACCCGGGCCTTGTCCGGCTCCGGGTCCTCCGGAAAGAAAGTGGCCCGACGGATCAAGCACTTCCTTGAGCCCGGCTTCGGTCATCTCAAAGAGCCCAACCTCGTGGGTTGAGCCATAGCGGTTCTTCAAACAACGGAGAATGCGGATCCACTGACGGCGGTCGCCCTCGAATTGCAGGACGGTATCGACCAGATGCTCGAGCACCTTCGGCCCGGCGATGAAACCATCCTTGGTGACATGACCCACCAGGAATGCCGCTGCCTGTGTCCGGCGCGCCCACTCAGAGATCGCGGCGGCGCACTCCCGCACCTGTGAGACAGTCCCCGGCGGGCTCTGCCACTGCCGGTCGAACGTGGTCTGGATCGAGTCGAGGATCAGCGCCCCCAATGACGGCTTGGCACCATCAGCAGCCGCAAGGATGGCCGGCAGGTCGGTCTCGGTCAACAAGCGGAGGTCGGAGTGTATCCCCAGACGATCAGCGCGTCGCTTGATCTGGGCAGCGGATTCCTCCCCGGAGACGTACAGCGTCGCGATGCCCCGCAAGGCCAAACGCCCCGCTACCTGCAACAGCAAGGTCGATTTGCCTATTCCCGGCTCGCCGCCGACCAGGATGGTCGAGCCGGGAACCGCGCCGCCTCCCAGCACATTGTCGAATTCACTGATTCCACTGGCAATGATTCCCATGGTCTCCGCCGGGACCTTGGCCAGCTCGATCGTCTCCGGAGCGGCTCGCTTCCCCTTGGCGCGGGAGCCGCCGGGACGTCCCGGCTCCTTCTCCTCATGGAGGGAGTCCCATGTCCCGCATTCGGGGCACTGTCCCTGCCAACGGGCAAAGACCGACCCGCAGGAGGAGCAGGCATAGAACGATTTGGGATTGGGCGGTTTCATTTATTCTGCCACGTGTTCTCGGCATGCGCGCCGTCACAGACAGGCGGCTCCCGGGTTTCCCCTACAAGGGAATCAAGGGGCCAACCGTTTCCCCCGCGACAAACTGCCGCAGCATCGGGTTGTCGGTCGCACGCGCCTCCTCGACCGACCCGGTGAAGACGATGCGTCCTTCGTGCAACATAGCGATCCGATCAGCGATCTTGAACGCCGAATTCATGTCATGTGTGACCGCGATTGCGGTCACGCGCAGGCGCTCCCGCAGAGAGACGAGCAGATCGTTTATTCCTTCGGCCGTGATCGGATCGAGGCCGGTGGTTGGTTCATCGTAAAGCACAATCTCCGGGTCCATGGCGATGGCCCGCGCCAGGGCCGCGCGCTTGCGCATCCCGCCGGAGAACTCCGATGGGTATCGGTCCCCCAAACCCGCCAATCCCACCCATTCCAGACGCTCCGCCACGATTTCGTCAATCCGTTGCCGGGACGTGTCCGTGTTCTCCAGCAGCGCCAATCCCACGTTTTGCGCCACCGTCAGCGAATCAAAAAGCGCCCCCGACTGAAACAGAAACCCGAAGCGTAGGCGCAACCGCAAGAGTCCGGCGCGATCCATCTGGTCGAGACGTTGGCCGTCGACGGTCACTGTCCCGGCGTCGGGCTCAAGCAGGCCGACGACGTGTTTCAAGAGCACGCTCTTGCCGCATCCGGAGCGGCCAATCACGACCAGGGTCTCCCCCGGTGCCGCGTCGAGATCGACCGCATCGAGCACACGGTGCCGGTTGAAGGATCTTGTCAGCCCGCGAATCTCGATCATACGTCAGGGCGAACCTTGTGCTCGCCTTCCTCCATTCAACCGGGCAATCACTATGATCGCCCAACTCATCCCCCACGTCAAATCTGGAACAGGAATGTCGCAATCAGATAGTCCGAGATCAGAATCAACACCGACGCCACCACGACCGCCCCGGTCGTCGCCCGTCCCACTCCCTCGGCTCCGCCGCGGGTCGTGAATCCCTGGTAACACCCGATCATGGCAATGATCAAACCGAACATGCCCGCCTTGATCAGGCCGGCATACAGGTCCTTCGAACGGAACAGGAGCTTGAAGCCGTTGAGGAAAACCTCCCCCGACAGATCAACAAAGACCACGGCGACCACGAGCGCCCCCATGAGCGCAACGAAATTGGCGAACAGCACCAGCACCGGGAGCATGAACACCCCGGAGACAACACGTGGCAGGACTAAATAACGCACCGGATCGATGCCCATCACCTCGAGCGCATCGATCTGCTCGGTCACGCGCATCGTTCCCAGCTCGGCCGCGATGGCCGCACCGACGCGCCCCGCCATCACCAGCGCGGTCAGCACTGGCCCGAGTTCGATCAAGATGGCCTTGCCCACCGCGCCGCCGAGGTAGCGCATCGGCACATAATCTTGGAATTGATAGGCGGCTTGCCAGGTTGACACCGCGCCTGTGAACACCGAGACCAGAACCACCAAGGGGAGCGACTGCACGCCCATTGCCAGCATTTGCGCGATCGTCAGCCGGAACGATCCAAAGAGACGCGGCAGAACGCCGACGAGGCGCGCGCCCATGGCAACCACTCCGCCGACATAGACCAGGGAGTCGACCAACCAGCGTCCAACCCCGGTGATAAAGGTGCGCATGTGGGAAGTATCGGCCGCGACACTGGGGAGGGCAATCGGTTTGACACGTAGCGCGGGCTTTGCCTGCCAGCCGCGCTTTCCCCTCAGGACAAGGGGTTTCAACCCCTTGCCACGAACCCAAGGGGCTGAAGCCCCTTGTCCACACTGAGTCCTATGTCAGATCCGAGGCCGGGCTTTGCCCGCCTCTTCAGGAAGCCGGGAGAAGAGGTTCACCCCACATCCCGCATCGGCGTCAGAACGGCGGTTCTGTCGCATCGGGGCTTGGGCCGGCCGCCGGTGGTGCACCGACATAGCGGGTGTCGGCACGGTTCTCGAACCGGGCGAATTCCTTGAGGAAGGTGAGCCGCACCTCGCCGGTGGGGCCATTGCGCTGTTTGCCGATGATGATCTCGGCGAGATTCTCGGTGGTATTCCCCTTCTTGTCGGTCTCGATGCCGTAGGCGCCGGGCCGGTAGACGAACATCACGACGTCGGCGTCCTGCTCGATCGCGCCCGACTCGCGCAGGTCCGCCAGTTGCGGCCGGCGCTCGCCGCCGCGCTGTTCAACCTGACGGGACAACTGCGACAAGGCCAGAACCGGGATCTTGAGTTCCTTGGCCAGCGACTTGAGGGAGCGGGAAATCAGAGCGATTTCCTGCTGACGGTTTTCGGCGTTGCGGGGACCGTGCATCATCTGCATGTAGTCAACAACAACCAGGGCGATGTCATGCTGCGCCTTCAAGCGGCGCGCTTTGGCTCGTAGTTCGAGAACGCCGATCGCGGCGGAGTCGTCGATGAACACCTGCGAATTGGACAGCCGATCGGCGGCATTCCCCAGCCGGACGAAATCCTCTTTGCGCAGGCGCCCGGTGCGCATGTGGTGCGCGTTGATCCGGGCAGTGGAACTCAGCATGCGCTCGGCCACCTGCTCCTTGGACATTTCCAGCGAGAAAATGGCGCACGGCTTTGATTGTTCGATGGCCAGATGCTCAATGATGTTGAGCGCCAGGGCGGTCTTCCCCATCGAGGGACGCCCCGCCACGATGATGAGGTCGGAGTTGTGCAAACCGGCGGTCAGCGAGTCGATTTCATCGAAACCGGTGGGCAGGCCGGTGATACCGCCGCCGCGTTCGCGATACTTCTCGATCTGATCGAAAGTGTGGGGTAACAGCGAGCCGATACTGACGAAATCCTGCTGCGAGCGTCCCTCGGATATCGCGAAGATCAGCCCCTCGGCCTCGTCGAGCAGATCGCCGACGTCCCCGGGCGCATTGTAGCTGGCATCGGCGATCCGTTGCGAAGCGGCGATCAGCCGTCGCAAGACCGACTTGTCCTGCACAAGGCGCGCGTGCGCCGACGCATGCGCCGCGGTAAACACCGATTCGGCGATGTCAAGCAGGGCGGCGCGTCCACCGCACTTCTCCAACTCGCCCGACCGGTCCAACTCGCCGGCAACCGTGGCCAGATCGACCGGCTCGGAACGGTCGAACAGCGCGAGGATTGCCCCGTAGATCTTCCGGTGTGCCGGGCGATAGAAGTCCTCCGGCTTGAGAACCTCGATGACCTGGCCGACCGCTTCCGGGTCGCGCATCATCGCCCCCAGAACCGCCATTTCCACCTCCAACGCCTGCGGCGGCAGGTGGCGGCTCAAGTCCGTATCGATGCTGTCCGAAACACGAGTGGCCATGGTCAATCGTCCCAATCCCCAAGTTTTGGTACGGGAGGATTCGGGCGGGATCAATCACTTTGCGACTCTGTGGGAAAGTTGTGGAGATCCCCGCGCGGCACTGTGGAAAGGCATGGGACAGGTGGCGAATATGATGTGGATTTGCCGTGCGCTCCTGACTCTATAATCGGTTTCACAACCTCATTCCCGTGCGGTCGGGTGCCCACACCCGACCGTAGCGCCGGGTGTGGGCACCCGGCGCCACAAGGAACACTCCCCAAACCGTCGGGCACACGTCGTCAACAGGTGACCACTTACAGCGGCACCAACTGCCCGCCGGCGACCAGCGACTTGTTGGCCGCCTCGAGCACGGCGACGACGCGACGGCCCGATTCGCCGTCCGTCAGCGGCTTCCGGGCATCCCGTATCGAGGTGACGAACTCGTCGGCGACCAGGTGAAGCGCCTCGGTGCCATCAAGGCGGGGAGCGCACATGTCGCCGGTGCGGTACTGCACCATGGTCTTGCGCACTTCTTCAACATCGGATGTGACCACGACTCCCTTGTCATACACCTTGATCTTCTCGGAGGGCTCGGTGTCATCGTAGACGATCATCTTCCTGGAGCCGCCGATCAGGGTGGTGCGCACTTTCACCGGCGCCAGCCAGTTGACATGGAAATGGGCGATAGCGGCATTGTCGAAGGTCACGGTCATATAGGCGATGTCCTCCACGCCGGTCCCGAAGTGCGAACGCCCGATCGCGGAAACCGCCTTGGCCCGTGCACCCATGACCACATCCATGATTGAGACGTCGTGCGGCGCCAGATCCCAGATGACGTTCACGTCATGCTGGAAGAGACCGAGGTTGATGCGTACGGAATCGAAGTAGAGAATCTCCCCCAGCTCGCCGGCGACGATCAACTCACGGATCTTGCGCACCGCTCCGGTATATAGGAAGGTGTGGTCGACCATGAGCGTCAGACGGCGGGATTTGGCCAATGCCAACAGCTCATCGCACTCGGCGGTTGAGGCGCACATCGGCTTCTCCAGCAGCACATGCTTGCCCGCCGCCAGCGCCGCTTTGGCCAGAGGGAAATGTGTCTCGACGGGCGTGGAGATCACGACGGCGTCAAGGTCATCCCAACCGATCATCTCCTGCGGATCGCGAAACAAACGCAGGGAGGGATACCGCGCCCCGATGAAATCGAGCCGTTTCGGCTGCGTGTCGGCCACACCCGCGACCGCGGCGCCCGCCACCAGCGAGAAATTACGCACGAGATTCGGCCCCCAGTAACCCGCGCCGATTATCCCGACCTGTAGCTTGCTGCTCTTATTGATAGCACACCTTCCTTCCACCCCGGACTAAAAATACCGCCAACGCCCATCCCACATCAAGAGGGCAAACAACAGACGATATTGCCCCACCTGGCGCCCCCAGCGGTTCGACAGATCGTCGGCGCGGGCGACGCCGTTCTGGACGAACTCGCTATTGGCAGCGACAAACTCCAGTGGCTGCCTGGTCCAGACACGGGGGTCGCCGCCCTCGTAGTAGCGTTCGACGGCCGTCATTTCGACTCCCGGCCCCGACCAATTCTTGTAGTCGGCCACGGGAAGATCGCCGTACAGGGTGAGTCCGCCTGGGTGCGCTATGCTGGGTTCAACCGACACCGCGATGGCAACCTGCCCTCGGGCAAGCAGCGCATCGAGCGTCACGGAGTCGAGTTTCGTCAGGGTCCAGCGACGGACCTCGGTCACCTGCTCACCGTATTGGTCGAGAAACACCGTGTAGCTGGCCTTGCCATAGAAGGTCTCCTGGGTCATCAATTCGGCGACGGGATAAACGGCGCGCTGGGCACCGATGTCGAGGACCACATCGCAGCCCTGGCCCCGGTCCGGCAGGACATCCAGGAGTACGACTGCCCCCTCAACCGAATCGCGTGCCAATCCCGGAGGAAGAGTGATCGTACGGCGGGCCCGTTGAGTCGGGCTGTCTATGTGTACCGACCAATCGGCGTGACCCTCGCGGGGAATGGCCTGACCGAGGAAGGTCAGGATCAGGACCGCACCTACCCCCCAAGCGACGCGTCGCCTGATAGCAGGCCTTGCCTCGGGCAGACCACTCAACCACCAGGCCGCCGCGGCGATGACGCCTGTACCCGCACACCAGAACAGCCACGTCGCCGTCCGCCAAGACAGACCCGGCAACAGCAGCCAGAGCGGCGGCCGCAAGATGGGCAGCACAAGCGCTGTCGCGACAAACGCTGCAACCACTTTCGCGGCGCGGCTGAACACTCCCGGCCGTTCGGCGGCCAGCAGCCATTGGCCACCCACAACGGCAGCACCGACGACAACGGGCATCGCCACGAGATTGTAGCGTGATACCACGTGCATCACGAGATGCAGAACGACGAAGTACCCCATGAAAGCCAGCGGCAGCCAGGCCACCGGCCCGGCGCGTGTCGGCCAGAGGAACAGACCAACCAGGCCCAGGACGACGATGACACGGTGAAACCACAATGTCCCGCCAACACCAAAAGGAAAGCCCCGGCGAAAATCGTCCGAAGGACGCGACCACATGCGATCGAATTTGCGCAGGTACAAGAGGAGATAGTCTCCGGGGTGCCGCTGTATTTCCCGCCACACCGGGTAGGTCCAGAAGTCGTCTGGAGCTTGATCGAGGTTGTACCCCTCCGACTCCAAGATGTTCGCCTGACGGAAATTGGCGCCGCCATAAGATGGATCGCGTACGGCGAACACGCCGTAGCGCCCATGCACCGCCGCCAGCCAGGGAATCATCACTACAACCATCGCGGCCAGCATGATCCCGGTGCCGACCACGGCCCGGGACGGATCACGGCGGTTGGTCCAGAGCCAGGCAATCACCAGAGGGACGATCAGCGCTGTGGCTGACGCCTTCGTGAGCGCCAGAAGTGCGCAGAGGACTCCTGTGATCAGAAGCCAGCGCCGCTGGCGGCCGTCGAAGGCACGCACGAGCGCGGACAAAGCCGCCAGACCGAGGCAGACAGATAGAGTTTCGGTGTTGAGCTCACCGCTCTTGTAGAGCGCCGGGCCATAGATGCTCCAGATTCCGGCCGCGAGAATGCCGCCGGCCGGCGAGACCAGACGTCGCATGAGCAGGAAGATCATGACGGCGCTGAGCGCATCGAGAATCCCCTGCAGTTGACGGACCACCCAGAAATCCCATCGTGGTGTTATGCGAAAGACGGCGCCGAGAAAAGCCGGATAGACGGGTCCGGTGAAGAACAGATCGTTCAGCGCGTCAGAGTAGCTGGGAACGACGTAAGGATACCAGAGGACTTCCTCGTCAGCGATCAGATCGGCGTACAGCAGCTTGAAATCGATCGCATCGCGGGCGGTGGAATCAGACCACAGCGCGGGATTGGTGACGGCCAGCGGCCCCGCCAGCCCAACGGACACATAACGACGCGCATCGAACGCCACGGGGGGCTGGTGCACGACAATCAGATAGACAAAGCGAACCAACAGCGCAGCGGTGAACACGATCGCAGACGGCTGCGCCTGCCACCACGGGCGCCAGCGGCCTGGGCCGGTCTCGATGTCAGCGGTCGCACTCAATCGGCAATCACAATGGGGGGTCGCCTTCCGAAAGACGCGAATCGGTCACAGGGACAGGCTCCCCCGGTTCGCTCCCGCCCACCGTCGACAATCGCAGATGCTCCTTGCGCAAGTAGTACAATCCCAGAAGGGTGATCGGGATATACTGCGCCGCGTGCAGAACAATCGCGACCGCCAGCGCTTCGCCCTTCGCCAGCCCATAGATCTGCAATGAGATTTGCACACCCCAATGGTAGACGCCGACAAAGCCCGCGGTCGACGGGATGGAGATCAACAGGGAAACAACCACGAGAACGACGAATGACGCCTCGATCGGCAGACGATGGTCGAATCCAAAGGCGATGAACACAAAGTAGTTGGAAATCCCAAGGATGAACCAAATCGCCAGCGACGAGAAGGCCACGCCGGCTGACGTGGGCCAATCGTGGTGCATGCGCAGCCCCTGGGCGAATTTCTCCGTGATCTCGGCGGACAATTGCTGCACACGCGGCGAGAAACGACGGCTGACGCGCCGTATCCAGGCGACGACGGCGGCATTGCGCACCTGCAGGAGCACGAGGATGGCAAACAGAAAGATGTTGATGGCCAGAAACAGCCACCCGAGCGAGCGGATGCGTTCCACCTCGGTCAGCTCGGAGATGCGCGAAAACGCGAACACCAGCCAGAGGAACAACAGCAACGTGAATGAGTCATAGATCCGCTCGACGATGATCGTCGCCAGCGCCGCCGAACGGGAC
>Ga0315277_10003277_pt1 | contig 22012 bp, 22 predicted proteins | sample YL17G05_15_MG_FD_203695 | JGI IMG/M metagenome (GOLD analysis project Ga0315277, IMG submission 203695) | Sediment microbial communities from Yellowstone Lake, YNP, Wyoming, USA - YL17G05_15 | ecosystem: Environmental > Aquatic > Freshwater > Lake > Sediment | place: USA: Wyoming | collected...
ACGGGCTGATCGACAGGACTGGGGGTATTCTTGTCCCGGCAACGGGGGTCCTGATGGCAGGGACGGACAGGTATCGGCTGGGAATGAACGGGCGATCTCATTCGTTCACGGGTGTTTTCCATCCCACATCATACCTCGCCCCGCAGTCGGGGCAGACAAGAATGATGCGGTACACTTCCTGCGTTGACCTGACAGGGACCGGATCATTACCCGCGTTGATATTCAGAAACGATGTATGGAACCCCAACCGGTAGCCGCATGCAGGGCATGCGGTGAGTTCACTGCCGACGGTAAGCGGTCGGATATCCCGTGGTTCTGGCATTACCTGTCACCGGTTGCTGAATCTTTTTTTGGTTCTTTTGGCATCATCGTTGCCTGCTCCGGACGACTGCGGTGATGATTGCATAGGCATTCTTCCTTCCGTCAACGCCAGCGTGCTCTGTACGGAATGATTTTGGGACGAGCAGCATTGTCTGGGAAATTTTTTTGTCCAGCACCTCTTCTGTCACCGTTCTCCCGTCAACGGACAACCCTGCCCCCATGTCGACGATCTTTTTTGCGTTATTCTGCTGTTCCGGATGGTTTGGATCCATGATGATCAGGACAGGTTTTTCAAACAGCAGCGCTTCATGCAGGGTTGTGAGTCCGCCATGCACAATCGCGATTCGTGCCCGTGCCAGATGTTCGTAGAGGTTGGGCACATAGCCATGGGAGATGAAATTGTCCGATGATTCCGGGAGCACGGGGCCGGTATAGAAAACATCAAAGAACAGGTCCTTTCGCTGACCGGCAATGGCCTTCAACATCTGGTACATGGGCAGTTTGTAGGGTTCGCCGCCGAAACTGGCGAATATGCATTCCCAGCAATAGGTGTATCCTTCGGGATTCACTTCGAGGAATGGGCCGGTGAAGCTGTACCGTCGCTCTTCGCCTTTCGGGACGACGATGTTGTATTCGCTCACCGTATCCGGTGGAGGGTAATCAGGAATGATCACGTGGTTTGCGAGCCTGAGATACCGCTGGATCAGGAAGTTAAGAGTTTTCCAGACGGGATTTGTTGAACCGCCCGGTCCGTTGAAATGGTTCTGGTTTGTGATAAAAATGACCGGGACCCTTGTGAACCGGGCAGCGATCACGCCGCCAAACATGGTATCGCAGATGACACAATCGACAGCGTTTTTTCGGATCAACTCCCGGGCACGCAATGTCGATCGTACCATGTCCAGCACAATCCATTTTGAATACCAGAGCGTCTTTTTTAAGGAAAAAAAGCCGTCCTCCCCCTCGAGGCAGACTTCCCTGTTCGTGCGGTGGAGGTTGGCGCATCCGTGCTTGTCGATGAAATTGTAGGATTCGCCATATGCCGCGAAGTGGACGGTGTGTCCCTGCTGCTGGAAATAATGCCCGAGATGAAGGCAGCGGGACGAGTGCCCAAGCCCCTCCCCGCATACCACAAAGAGGAACTTCACGGGACAACCGCCCTCTGTGCAGGAAAGGAATGGTCCGGGATCATGGTCATGCTCTTCAGGGTTCTTTGCTACGACATTGTTGGGGCTCCAAAGTTTAGTGTTTTACGATTCCTGCATGCAGCCTAGGGACGATCCACATACCAAGGAATCCCGCGATCGATTTGGTGTAAAAACAGTGCAGAGGGTTATATCCTGTCATTCATTTTTTTCATGTGGGAAACCTGCTCCTCCTCCCTTTCAGCAGGACGGTCGATCACCTGTTCGAGGAGTGCCATTGCCTTTTCCGGTTCACGGATCCCGTACAGGCAGTCAAGAGGATGACGCGATCCCTCCTGCCCTGATTTCGCATACCTGGGGTCAGCACTCGCATTGTCATTCCGGCCTAAATCTACCCCCCTTGTCGACATTTTGGAACCCCACGGGCTTGTCCCGAGGGGAATGATCGTGCCCGTGCGAAAGATGGATCCCAGCCGATCCTGCTCCATCAGCACTCTGCCGATCTGGTGGCGGGGGATCATATGCTCCTGCCGTCTCCAGACGCCACCCTGCATCCTCACACCCGCTTTTGAGATAGTGTACCTGATGCTTCTCCTGAATATCTCGGTCCATGCGATGACAATGATCGCTGCAACGACACTGAAGGGCTGGATCAGAAACCCGGTCCACTGCAGGATCTCCATCGGGTTGTTAGTCGAAATGAGCGGCGCACCGATACCGTTTGCCAGCAGCAGTCCGGCCACCCCGCTCAATGCGAGCGTTAGTGCCGATCCCGTCCATACTTCGGGAATCCGCATCGCCCATCCTGCACAGGCAACAAGGAAGAATATCCCGAATGGTGCGATCATCAGGATCATCATGTCTGTCAGACTGCCCATATTCGGAAAAAAGGGAGTTAATGACGGTATTACTGAGGGGAAAAACGCATTGATGATAGCGTATATTATTACTCTCACAATCCACGAGAGAACGACCAGAAACAACGGGGTGAGAGCTAAAATATATTTGTAAATAAAACCCCGCACATCCGGATTCGTAACAAGGAAAACAGGATCGTCACGTTCGGCCTGCCCCGTATTTGTATCTATCATATACAGGCAGATGTTGTCGTCTGCTTATTTATGAACTGTTGCAAAAATCAGGATCATTGATGGACACAGATCATCTCTTCAGCCCATCTGAACATGCAGGAATTGCCGGCCTGCCAGCCTGTCAGGGACCCGCAGGAAAATGACAAGACGACTTCCTGCAGCAGTTCCGCCATATGCACAGGCTGCAAAGGTTGTGAGACAAAAATGAAAATGGGCTCGAGGAGATTCGAACTCCTGACCTCCGCCATGTCAAGGCGACGTCATAGCCAGCTAGACCACGAGCCCGCACCAAAGAGAAGAATGCGCTTTAAAGGTGGGTGAACGCAGTATAAAAGAATTCTGTTCCATGCCAGAATCGGCCGGGCCCGCCGTATTCCGGCACCACCGGCAGATTCAAGCACGGGGGTAATTATAGTACCATCAAAGGAGCGAACATGGTATGTGTACCGATGCAAAGAAGGAACTGTTCGTGTACGAGCACGATGCGAGCCGGCTTGAACTTCTTATACGGATAGTGTACTGGATCCTGATCGGAATCGTCATGTGGGTCTACGGGATCATCGCCATGATCTGCCTGATTATCCAGTGGTTCCACATCCTGATCCTCGGGAGCAGGAATGAGGCGTTGTCCAATTTTGCCAAAGGTTATCTCGAATATATGGTGCATGTGATGGGCTATGTGTATATCATGACCGACAGGTGCCCCGATATTCTGCCGGTGCCGGTCCGGATGTATGAAGAAGAACTCTAAAAAAAGCAGTTGATTCTGACCCGGACAGGTCATCTCCTTTTTTATCACTCAGATCAGTTTACCGGAGATCTTTGCAAACGTCGCCGTGAAGATGCCGGGCATCGAACGGATCTCGTCCATCACTTCCGGCGGCACCTCGGAATCCACGTTCAGGACCATGATCGCCTCTTCACCGGGGTTGATGCGCCCCACCTGCATGCCCGCGATATTGATCTTGCACCGCCCGAGAATTGTTGACGCCCTGCCAATCACGCCGGGCTTGTCGAGGTGGCGCGAGACGATGACGTAGCCTTCGGGGATCATGTCCATGGTGTAGCCGCCGACTGCAACGATCCGGCTCCTGCCTTTGAAAAATACCGTCCCGCTCACCGACTCTTCCGACGTGTCGGTCCTGATCCGCAGGGTGATGAGGTTCTTGAAACCGCTCGATTCCTGCGTGACCGTCTCGCTGATCGCAATCCCCCGCTCGTTTGCGATGAACTCGGCGTTGACGATATTGACCGGCTGCTGCAGGATCGGGTCGAGCAGACCTTTCAGTGCGAGGCGGGTGATAAATTTCAGGCTTCCGGAAAACGCGGTCAGTTCGCCGCCGTATATTAATTCAACCGATGAGAGACGCCCGCTTGCGATCTGGATTGCAAACCGTCCCATCTTTTCTGCGAGCGTGGCAAACGGCTCAAGCATCTCCGCCTGTTCGGGCGGGATCATCGGCGCGTTCACCACGTACTTCGCCGCCCCGCCCTTCAGGACCTCGATGCACTGCCTGGCCACCGAGACCGCGACGTTCAGCTGGGCTTCCACCGTGCTTGCCCCCAGGTGCGGGGTCACGATGACCTGTTCGAGGGAGAGGAGCGGGGATTCCAGCGGCGGTTCAGCCTCAAATACATCGAGTGCCGCTCCTGCAACCTTGCCGGTCCTGATCGCATCATACAGCGCTTTCTCGTCAATGATGCCCCCCCGTGCGCAATTGATGATCCGGACACCGTCCTTCATGGTGGCAATGCTCTTTGCGTTGATGACGTGTTTTGTCTCCTTGATGAGCGGGGTGTGCACGGTAATCACATCCGCGACCCTGAACAGGTCCTCCAGCGACATCATCTCAACACCCAGCTGGGCTGCCCGGTCCTTTGTGATGAACGGGTCGTATGCGACGCACCGCATCTCGAGTGCAAGCGCCCGTTTTGCCACCTCCCTGCCAATCCGTCCGAACCCGACAATGCCCAGCGTCTTGTCATTGAGTTCAAAACCCATGAACTTTGAGCGTTTCCATTCCTTCTTTTTCAGGCTCGCGGTGGCCTGCGGGATATTGCGTGCCAGCGAGAGCATCATTGCCATGGTATGTTCGGTGGCGGCGAGCGTGTTTCCCTCCGGTGCATTGGCAACAATGATACCCCGGCGGGTTGCCGCGTCGGTATCGATATTGTCCACGCCGGCACCCGCACGCCCGATGAACTTGAGCCGTTTTCCTGCATCGATCACCTTCGCGGTCACTTCTGTGCCGCTTCGCACGAGGAGGGCGTCATACTCCCCGATGATGCTGCAGAGCCTGTCTTCGGGAAGGTCGGTTTTGACGTCTACATCGCACGCCTGCCTGAGGATCTCAAGCCCTTCTTCCGCCAGCGGATCGCTGACAAGAACCCTGAAATTTGCCATAAAACCCATACAGTATCTGCACCATACCTAATCAGATTTGTTCTTTCCAAATGTCAAACAGGAACAAAATACCGATGGGACATGGGAGGAACCTTCACAACACATGCTTTTGTCACCAGGAGATCTTCACAACCGGGTACTCCTTTTCTGATATATACCGACATGACAAGATCATGATAATTATTAAACGACATGAGATGAGATCATAAGTGGTGCGACCATGAATTCTGTCCCCAATATCCTGTGGCTCGAAGAGATCAGAAAGGAAGACATCACCTCGGTGGGAGGAAAAGGGGCATCGCTGGGCGAGATGTCGTCTCTCGGTCTTCCGGTGCCCAAGGCGTTTGTTGTAACCGCCCAGGCATTCCGGCGCTTTCTTGTTGAGACCGGTCTTGAACAAAAGGTCTACAAATCCCTGGACCACCTCGATGTGGAGAACAACGATGCCCTCGAAAAAGCGGCCGATACCGCAAAAGGGCTTGTGCTGAAAGCCAAGATGCCTGCGGCCATTCGTGACGAGGTGAAAAAAGCCTACCGCAAAATGGCGTCCGATGACCTTGTGGTCGCCGTGCGGTCCAGCGCAACCGCCGAAGACCTTCCTGATGCAAGCTTTGCCGGGCAGCAGGAGACATATCTCAATATCAGGGGTGAAGCCGCCCTGCTCACCGCAGTCCAGAAGTGCTGGGCGTCTCTCTATGGCGCCCGGGCAATTTATTACCGGGCAAAACAGGGATTCGATGACCATACGGTCAATATTGCCGTCGTTGTCCAGCAGCTCGTCAACTCGGAAAAAGCCGGCGTGATGTTCACATCCCATCCCATCACGGGGGAACCGCTCACCATTATCGAAGGTTCATGGGGTCTGGGCGAATCGGTTGTCTCCGGATCGGTCTCTCCGGACAAATACGAGTTTGACCAGCGGACAGAGAAGGTTGTCAACCGGCTCATCTCAAACAAAAAAATAGAGATCATTGCAGATGGCGGACACGGGACAAAAGTCATGGAGGTGGCAACCGGGCGCCAGGATGTTCAGGTGCTCTCGGATGCGGAGGTTGAAAAGCTTGCGATGTACGGAAAGATTGCGGAGAACCACTACGGCATTCCGCAGGATGTCGAGTGGGGCATTGTGAAGGATGCCTTTTACATCCTCCAGTCCCGCCCCATCACCACCATCGGTACAAAGAAAAGTGGACAAGGCGCATCTGCAGAAAAGTCAGGTGTAAAAGAGAGCCACAAAATCCTCGTTCAGGGCCAGGGGGCATCCCCGGGGATCGCGTCCGGCAAGGTCGCCATCATCAGGGACGTCAAGGACACCGGCAGCGTGAAAGAGGGGGACATCCTTGTCACCCGTATGACAAACCCGGACATGGTGCCGGCGATGAAGAAAGTCGCTGCCATCGTGACGGACGAAGGCGGGATGACCTGCCATGCCGCGATCGTGAGCAGGGAACTCGGGACCCCGGCAGTTGTCGGGACAAAGAACGCAACATCGCTGCTGAACCCCGGGCAGATGATCACCGTTGATGGTGAGAAGGGGCTCATCTATGAAGGAGTGATCGAGCAGCCGGTCCAGAAACAGCAGGCCGTGTCACAGCAGGCGGGAATCGGGTCGGCCCCGATCGTCACCGCCACCAGCGTGAAGGTGAATGTCTCAATCCCCGAGGCGGCGGCGCGGGCGGCGGCAACGGGAGCCGACGGTGTCGGGTTGCTGCGGATCGAGCACCTGATCCTCGGGCTCAACAAGACACCGGGCTGGTTCATCACCAACCACCGGGAAGAAGAATTCGTCAGGGAGCTTCACGACGGGATCAAGATCGTACTCGATGCGTTCCCCGGCAAACCGGTCTGGGTGCGGACTCTCGATGCACCGACTGACGAGTTCCGGAACATGATGGGCGGGGAGAACGAGCCGCACGAGCATAACCCCATGCTCGGGTGGCGCGGGATACGGCGCGACCTCCAGAGCCCCGACCAGTTCCGGCTTCAGGTTGAGGCATTCAAGCAGCTCTGGAAGGAAGGTTACGAGAACCTCGGCGTAATGTTCCCCATGGTCTCCCATCCCGACCAGTTCGTGCAGGCAAAAGAGATGATGCGGGGCTGGGGGGTGGATGTGGAGAACGTGACGCTCGGGATCATGATCGAGATCCCGTCAAGTGCGATCCTCGTCGAGGACTTCCTCACGTGCGGGATCAAGTTCGCCTCGTTCGGCACCAACGACCTGATCCAGTATACCCTTGCGATTGACCGAAACAACGAGAACGTCGCCGATATGTACCAGCCAAAGCACCCTGCGGTGCTCCACCTGATCCACGACGCAATCCAGACATGCCGGAAATACAGTGTCGAATGTTCCATCTGCGGACAGGCCGGTTCGGACCCCAAGATGGTGGAGTGGCTTGTCGAGCACGGAATTGCCAGCGTGTCGGCAAACATCGATGCAATCGCAAAGATCCGTGAGACGGTCGCCCGCACGGAAAAGCGCATCATCCTTGAGGCAGCGAGAAACCGTAATGCTGAATAAAGGGCTGTCAGAAGAAGATCTCTTTTCCTTTTTTGCGCAAAAAAAAGAGGAGGATCTGGACTACAACGATATCCTGAGCTCCATGTGCACACCCCCCCACAGGGTCGCGGTAAAGGCACACTGCATGTTCATGGAGACCAACCTTGGGGATCCGGGCCTTTTTCCGGGCACTGCATCGTTAGAACAGCTGCTCATCCAGCGCCTGGGGACCCTTTTCCACCATCCCGCAGCAGGCGGGTATGCGACATCGGGGGGCACGGAGTCCAACATCCAGGCACTCCGCCTTGCAAAGGAACAGAAAAAACAGGTCGGCTCACCCAACGTGGTGGTTCCCGAATCAGCCCACTTCTCATTCAAAAAAGCCTGTGATATCCTCTGTCTCGAGATGCGGACTGTTCCGCTGGACAGCACCCTGAGAATGGATGCAGAAAAAGCTGCAGAGATCATCGATAAGAATACCATCTGCCTTGTCGGGATTGCAGGTACCACCGAGTACGGTCTGGTCGATCCGATTGCTGATCTTGCCGCAGTCGCATCTGAAAAAGATCTCTTCTTCCATGTCGATGCGGCGTTCGGCGGCATGGTGATCCCTTTCCTTGACCGTACGATCCCGTTTGACTTTTCGCTACCCGGTGTCAGCACCATTGCAGTCGACCCGCACAAGATGGGGCTGAGCACAATCCCGTGCGGGTGCCTGCTGACGAGGGAGTTAGATATCCTCAATACCCTCAACATCGATACCCCATACCTCTCGGTCCGGCAGGAGTTCACATTGCCCGGCACCCGCCCCGGCGCACCGGTTGCGGGTGCACTCGCTGTGCTGGATTACCTTGGTGCTGAAGGGATGCGTGCTGTCGTCACCGGCTGCATGAAGAACACATGGCGGCTGATTGACGGGATGGAGACGTTTGGGATACGAAGAGCGGTGACACCCGATGTGAACGTGGCGACTTTTATCTGCAACGACGTGCCCGGCCGCTGGAAGGTGTCGTGGACCCGCCGGGGGCACCTGCGGATCGTCTGCATGCCCCATGTCCACCGCGACCGTATTGAAGCGTTCCTCAGAGAGATTGGTGAAATGTATGCTTGACCGACTGGTTCAGACCCTTGAGACCTGCCCTATGATAAAGCGGGGTGATTATAACTATTTCATCCACCCGATCACCGACGGTGTGCCGGTTGTCGATCCGGCACTTTTACGTGAAGTATGCAGCGGCATGCTCAAAGTGCTCGATCTCAACAATATCGATAAGATCGTCGTCGTGGAAGCAATGGGCATCCATATCGGATCCGTGCTTTCGACAATGACCGACATCCCGATGACGATCATGCGCAAACGAGAGTACAAACTGCCCGGTGAGATCGCTGTCCATCAGGCGACCGGCTACTCAAAGGGAGAACTCTACCTCAACGGCATCCTGAAGGGCGATCGGGTCGTGATCATTGACGACGTGATCAGTACCGGCGGCACAATGCGGGCCCTTTTGCAGGCCCTGGAGATTGCAGGTGCAGAGGTCGTGGATGTCTGCATTGCAATCCAGCGGGGCGATCCTACCATCGGGCGCCCGTACAAATCGCTTGTCAGGATCAACGTCACTGATAAGGTGAATGTGGTTGAACGGCTCATCTGATCTTATCAGAACGTTGAGAGCGCGGGGGGCAAAAAAAGTCGCCCTCCAGTTCCCCGAGGGGCTGAAGCGGCGGGCAGCGGTCGTCGCAACTGACCTGAAAGAAGCAGGATTTGACGTGATGGTGAGCGGCGACCCCTGCTATGGCGCATGCGATCTGGCACTTGATACCCTGACATTCGCAGATGTCCTTGTCCATTTCGGGCATTCGCCGGTCGATGACAGGGAACATGTGATCTTTGAGCCGTACCCCGTCGATTTTGATGTCACAATCTTAAAGTCCGCTGTCCCGCTTTTCAAAGGAAAAACCGTGGGGCTTGTCACCACCATCCAGCATGTCCACCTGATCCCGCAGATGGAGGCATTCCTCCGGTCGAGAGGAATCGATGTACTGGTGGCTATGGGCAGCAGTCGCACACCGCACCGCGGGCAGGTGCTCGGATGCAGTTTTACCGCGGCGAGAGCAACGGGTGCAGACGAGATCCTTTTTGTCGGCACCGGGCTTTTCCACCCCCTCGGGATCTCACTTGCCACCGGCGCACGGGTGATCGCCCTCGACCCGCTCGCCGGCACAGCTCAGGAGGTCTCCGGTGATACGCTGAAGCGCCGGCGCTTCGCGGAGATGGAAAAGGCAAAAGGTGCCGGAACCATCGGTATCATTGTAAGCACCAAGAGCGGGCAGCAGCGGATGGCTCTGGCGAGAAGGCTTGCAGCACTCTCCCCCCGTGCGGTGATCGTCACGATGCAGGAGGTCAGCCCGGACGAACTTCTTAATCTCGGGTTTGATGCGTTTGTGAATACTGCCTGCCCGCGGCTTGTCTATGACGACCAGGTGCGCTTCCCGGTGCCCGTCCTCTCACCGCAGGAGTTTGAGATTCTCTGTGGCGTGCGGTCGTGGGACGAGTACTCCATTGACGAGATCGCATGAAGTTAAAGCACCTTGAAATGACGCTCCAGCGCGTGGGCGGCTTTGTGCGGCCACGGGCGGCACTCGAACAGTACCAGACACCAGCCCCACTCGCAGCCCGTCTCCTCTACCATGCGCTGATGAAGGGTGATATCGAGGGGAAATCAGTCTGCGATCTCGGCAGCGGAACCGGTGTGCTCGCGATCGGCGCTGCCCTGCTCGGCGCTGCAACGGTGAGGGGCATTGAGATCGACCGGAATGCCGTGGATGCGGCTGACGCAAATGCCGCCATAATCGGGGTGGATGTTGAGTTCATTGTTGCCGATGTGCAGGACGCCGCACTCCCCGGACGCGTGGGCACCTGTGACACTGTGATCATGAACCCGCCATTCGGAGCACAGCGGGCGCATGCGGACCGTCCCTTCATCGACCTCGCCCTTGTGACCGCACCGGTCACGTACGGTATCTTTAATGCAGGTTCAGCCCAATTTATTGAGACGTATACGGCAGGAAGAGCGGAGATATACGAAAAAGTCGGCGGAGTCTTTCCCATCAGGCGCACCTTTTCCTTCCACAAAAAAGACGTGCAGGACATCGAGGTCGAGATCCTACGGCTGACAAGCAGTCAATACCAGAGCCCCATGGCATAAAAAGGACGATTACCGGCCTAGCAGTGGCCCACCTTGTCACCGATATCTACATGCCGGTGCTTCCGGCCATCCTGCCATTGCTCATTCTCAATAACGGGTATTCATACCTCGCCGCCGGGCTCCTCATCACCGCATACAACGTCACATCATCATTCACCCAGCCGGTGATCGGCTGGCTCTCGGATACCAAAGGGCTTACCGTGCACGTGAGCATCAGCCTCCTCATATCCGCCGTCTTTGTTGCACTCATGGGCATTGCCCACAGCTACTCCCTTATCATGCTCTTTGCAGTGCTTGCGGCACTCGGGCATGCCTGCTTCCACCCGGCGGCGTTGAGCCTTGTCAGCCGCCTGTGTACAAGCGAGAACCGGGGCAGGATCACGTCGTATTTCGTGGTCGGCGGCAACCTTGGTTATGCGGTCGGGCCGTTGCTTGCCGGGGTGCTTGTCTGGTGGCTTGGCCTTCCCGGGCTCCTCCTCCTCCTCTTCCCGGCGCTTTTCATGGCATTTGCCCTGCGGTACCTCCTCCCGGGCGGGATCGCCGGGGCGTCTGCAAAATACACGGCACCCGGTCCCAAATCCGGGGATACGCCATTAAAGAAACCCTTCATGATCCTGATGGTCAGTTCCATCCTGCGGGCATGGGCGATCTTTGCCGCCATCACCTTCCTGCCCATGTACCTTGTCACACAGGGCTATGACCTTGTTGCGGCCAGCGCAATTGTCACCTTCATGCTGCTTGCGGGTGTCGGCGGTCAGATTGTAGGGGGGCAGATCTCGGACCGGTACGGGAGAAAGGAGTTTATGATATCCGGGCTTGCCTGCTCGATCCCGGCGTTCTACCTCTTTTTTGCAAGCTCGGGTGCCGTTGCGATCATTGGCATCCTCCTGTTCGGTTTTGCGCTCTGGTCGACGTTTGCTGTCGCTGTTGCCATGTCGCACGAGCTGCTGCCGCAGAATGTGGGGCTTGCCTCCGGGATCATGCTCGGGCTTGCCATAGGGTTTGGGGGGCTTGGGGTCGCCGTCAACGGGATGATCGCCGACCACTACTCGATCGGCGCAGCCATCAGCACGATCCCAATCCCCATCGCCGGTGCAATACTGCTCCTCTTTGTGCTTCCGTATCCATGGAAATCGTTAAAAACAAGGCGGTACCGGGACAGGGCACCCAAAATACAGCAATAGACTTAATACATCAAATTCAGAAGAAAATACGTGAGGTGTGTGTATGGATAAGGCAGGATCCGGGGCGTTGCTTATCGGGATTATTCTCTTGGTACTGGGCATTTATGCAATCTGGGTATTCCTTCCCGATGTGATCGCGGTCGTCAGGGGATTAATCGGGATTGTCGGGCTGCTTATCGGACTGATGCTGATCGTATTCGGCGCCCTGATAATAAAAGATTAAAAATAAAAAAAGATTCCATTCCTTCTTTTACACCTTGACGACAAGGCACTGCGAACCCGCGGTTTCGATGACCGGCTCCGGTTTTTCACGGAAGAATTCGTCAAACGCCTTCCGCACTCCCGGTGCCGTGATGTAATCGTGGGAGAGGATGATTCCACCGGGACTCATCCGGTTGTAGAAAAATTCAAGGCAGCCCGTTGTGCTCTCGTACGTGTCGACATCGAGGTTGATAAAGGAGAACAACCGGTCTTTTACCGGCCCTGATGTGGCAGGGAAGATACCCTTGTACAGAAAAACATTACGCTCGGTATTCAGGTAGTCCCTGACGCTGTCATACGAAGCGGTAAACTTTCCCTCGTAAAACGGCCAGACCATGTCGACATCGTCAACTTTCGGAAGACCCTCGAATGTGTCGAACAGGTGCAGAGGACGGTCGCCTTTTGCCGTGCAGATGATCTTTGCTGATCCGCCCTTGTACACCCCGACTTCAGCGATGTCCCCGGGCACCTTCTCGGTCCGCTTCACCGCCATATAGATATGGTACGCCTCAATGTCCTCGAGCAGGAGTTCGGTTTCAGAACGGATTTTTTTCAGCACACGCGAGAAGTCCTTCCGGTCCTCACAACCATAGTGGGAGATCCTTCCCCTCGTCGCAATGTCATACCCGATGAACGGTTCGAAAAAAAGCAGTTTTCTGAATTTTAAGAGGTATTTGCTGGGCGCGATGGTATCAAATACCCAGAAGAGATTTTTTTTGGGGAAGATACTCATGTGCTAGTCTGTTCGATGTTTATGAATTTATAGGATACAGGTCTTCAGGCTTTCACTTCGCTGAGCAGTTTCCGGTTGGTGGCAAGCACCCCCGGCACAACAGCGGCAGAGAGTAAAAGGAGTCCGGTTCGCGTCGATGTCAGGACAAAAATCCCTGCACAGTACGCCACCAGCACTGAAACGAGCCCCAGTACTTTGCCCTTGAGGTAGGCGGCGGCAAGCGAGGCGAAAAGAATGACGGTCGGGAGGATGACAAACAGGTACGAGATCTCCGGGTCCGGGTAATAGGACCGAACCGCCCTGCCTAAAAGGCTGATAACTTCCTGCTGCGGGTCGATCCCGACGGCCGTGAAAATGCCGGAGAGAAATCCCAGCCCGATCACAAACTGCCGGATGAACAGGCCGCTCTTTTTTGTCATGGTATCCTTGTTAAAAACCCTGTGTCCGGCACGAGGATACCCTGTCCGCTCCCAGTACCCTTGGTGACGGGCAATAAAAAAAAAGATTGGAGGTGGAGTCTTTTGTGCTTATTTCATGCCGAACAGGGATTTGAAGAAGTTACTGATCGCGGTGAATATGTCGGCTGGCGGCGCCTGCGTGGCCGGGGCGGTGCCTGCCTCGCAGTTGCAGGATCTCACTTCTTTTCCGGTCGTCGTATCCACCTTGGTCATCAGTTTGCAGACCCCGTTGTTCGGGCAGGTGCCGGTACACTGGCCCTGATCATCAAGACGGCACACGTCCTTGCACTCGCATGTGGTGCACATCTTGTCGGCACCGGGTGCCCAGGTGGTGATCACGCATGACTGAGGGGACGGGCAGGTGCCCGTGCAGGAACCGGATGTCGCATCGCAGGCACACGCCGCAGCGGGCGAGGTCGTCGTGACGCCCGGTACCAATGTTCCGAGGGTGGAAGTCAAGCTGATGCCGGTACCCTTACAGTGGCATCCCGCGTATTCCGTCTTCCCTGTCACTGCGTTCCGGTAGATCGTGTTGATCTGGCAGGTCTCGGTGCTCACCGAACATTTGCCGGCACAGGTATCGAGTGAATAGTCAAAGTAGCAGTCTGCGTTCTGGCACCCGCACAGCGGGGTCGCCACGTTTGACGTGGCGCTCTGAGTTTGTCCCAGTTTCATGCACTGCCCGCCATTCGGGCACGTGCCGGTACACCCCTTCTCCTTGTCATACGTGCATTGTGATACCGCTGGAGGGAGGCAGCTGCAGACAGCGGTGAGCTTGCCCGAATCGTCTTTTACGCTGTACGCAATCCCGCAGCTGTTCCCCTGCGGGCATGAACCTGTACAGGCATTTGTATTCGGATCGTAGGAGCATGCGGGCGGTGTGTACGATCCGAAGCAGAAGAGCTGGCGCTGAGACGCGTCATAGCCGCACGCTGTCTGGACATTGTTACAGTAATTGTAGTTCTTATTCTTCGCATCTTCGGCCGCCATGCAGCTGCACCCTGAAGGGCATGTGGCAGCAGGTGTCTCTGCTTTTGCGATGCAGTACTTCGGCACCTGCACCGCAGTGTACTGATCGTACCCGCAGACCGTGTCCGAGCTCTTCTGGTAATTCCCGTAGTTCTGCTTTGCGGTCGCTTCACTCATGCACTCAAAGCCTGCCGGACAGGTTGTCGCGATAACCTTCTGCCGGAAGCAGTACTCCGGTGCAGGTGCCGCACCGGCTGCCGTACCGGTGTTCGGTGAAGAAGAGCAGAGGGTGTCAGAACAGCGCTCATATGACCCATACACTGCCGATGCCTTTGCCTCGGCCATGCACGTGCAGCCCTGCGGGCAGACCGTTGTCTGGGTCTTCTTGTAGCAGTAGTTCCTGATGACAGCCGAGCCGGTGACCACCTGGGAGCACGGGGTGTCCGAGCACCGGACATAGAGGTTCGGCTGCTGCTGGGCCTGCGCTTCTGCCATGCACTCGCAACCGGTTGGACACGTCTGGGTGGTGACGGTTGTGACCGGCGCTGCTTTCACACAGTAGCGTGGGATCACCGCAGCGGCGGTCTGTTCAGCGCCGCAGGCAGTCTCTGAGCATTTTACATAGTTCCCGAACGTGGCTTTTGCCGCAGCATCGCTCAGGCATTCACAGCCGGACGGGCACGTTGTCGCGGGAGGATTGGTGTAGCAGTACATCGCCTGCTGGGTGCGGTCGTAGCCGCAGAGCTGCTGCTTTGCGCCACAGTAGCCGTAGTTTAACTTGTTTGCATCGGCAGGGAGCATGCAGCTGCACCCGCTGGCGCAGTCCGCAAGTGCGAGCGCCGGGGGGATCACCCCAATCAGAAGAAGTATTATCAGGCCGGCCAGCAGGATCATGCGGGACCGGTGTCTCATACCAGGGTCTTTCATGGATACCACCAAAAGGAGGGGTCAGATGACCCGCACGTGAGCCTTGTTGTGAGGGATGATAAATATTGTTCCGGAGCTGTTCAGACACTCCTTGTTTTCAGGAATGTGATGGCAACCCCGGTTCCGGCGAGCACCAGCCCTAATAACATGACGGGTAGCTCGAGCTGGGTCAAAAGGATAATGGAAAAGAAAAGACCAGCGACTGGCACCAGCGGGACATTTTTTACTGACCCTGGAATCCTGAACGGGCGCGGAATATCCGGCTCATGATACCGGAGGGCAAGAACTGCCGCGTTGATCACAATAAAAGTGATAAATAGCGTGAAATTGGTCAAATTTGCCACAAACGCGATGCTGCCGGAGAATACAAAAAGGACCGAAAACATCCCGATAAGTCCGATTGTCACCCATGGCGTATTTCGTGCGGGGTGCACCCAGCCAAAAGCTTTCGGGAACGAAAATGAGCCTGCCATACTATACGCAATCCGGGTGGATGCATACATCGACAACAGTGCCGTGTTCGCTGTCGCAAAGAGCGCGATGAGGGATATGATGACGACCATTTCAGTGCCAAACGAGAATGCAACGATATCGGCAAACGGCGCCTCCGACACCGCGATTTGCTCCCAGCTGAGAATCGAGACGGCACAGAACGCCACAAGGATGTAGAGAACCACACTGATCACAAGTGCAAACAGCAGTGCCCGCGGCACCGTTACCTGCGGCTCCATCGTCTCATCGGAAAACTTCACCACCGCCTCGAAGCCCTGATAGGCAAAGAATATGAGCGCGGATGCAGCAAAGATCCCCGTAATCCCGTGAGGCATCTCGAAATAGTTGACACTGCCGAGGCGGGGAATCCCGATCGCGATGATGAGAACGAGGCCGGATACCTCGATGAGCGTCGAAATGATGGCGACCCATGCGGTCTCCTTAACGCCATAAAGCAGGATCCCGGTCAGCAGGATGAGAAGCCCGATCGCGGATGGGAGCACCGCTGAACTGCCCGTGAGGCTGGAAAAATAGCCTGCAAACCCGAGCGCGACAGTTGCTGCGGACAGCACCCCGCTCAGGATAATGAGCCAGCCGATCACAAACGCAAGACGGATCCCGAATGCACTGGAGACATACTCGTACTCCGCCCCTGCCCGCGGAAACATGGAGGAGAGCTCAGCATAGGATAGCCCGGTGAATGCGGCAAGGAGTGCTGCAATTAAAAACGCGAGCCAGACCGAGTTGCCGGAGAGCCCTGTTGCCTGCCCGATGAGCGCATAGATACCGGCGCCCAGAATAATACCGACACCGGAGAGCGTGATCTCAAAAATGCCGAGCTCTCTTTTGAGAGAGGGGGATTTCTGGGAAACCGGCTTTTGGGAGGGCACGTAATCGTGATCAGTAGAATCCGGTACAATATATAATGAAAGGCAATGTTTCACCATGATTCGCGTGCCTGAGTACACCATGGTATCGGCACCGGCATACCTGCCATGACTGGCATGAGCCCAGATATTTTCAGCCAGAGTGGGCTGCCGACACCACGTTTTTTATTGCGCCGGCAGAGATGATGCTGTCACGTACTGCACACGGCTATCCAAGCGCCACATCAAGGATCATCATCACGATAAACCCGATCAAAAATCCCATGGTCGCAGATCCTTCGTTCCCGTTCACCTGGGACTCCGGGATCACCTCCTCGACCACGACAAAGACCATCGCCCCGGCGGCAAATGCGAGCGCATAGGGAAGCATGGGGCGGGTCATGATGACCAGTGCTGCACCAATGACCGCAGCAAGGGGTTCGACAACCGCCGAGAGCTGGCCAAACCAGAAACTCCGCAGCTTCGACATCCCCTCGCGCCGCAGCGGCATCGAGATCGCGAGACCCTCCGGGAAGTTCTGGATCCCGATCCCGATGGTAAGCGCAGCTGCCCCTGCAATAGCGGCAGAAGGGAAACCTGCCGCAACAGCGCCGAAAGCCACACCGATCGCCAGTCCTTCGGGAATATTATGGAGCGTGATTGCCATCACAAGAAGTGTGGTTCGCTGGAACGAGGTTTTGGGACCCTCAGCCTTGTCGAGCGGGAGCCCGATGTGGAGGTGGGGGATCCCGCGATCGAGCACCCAGAGAAAGACCCAGCCTGCCGTAAACCCCGCGGCAGCAGGGAGCCAAGGGACAGCACCTGCTTCCTCCGACATACGGATTGCGGGGATAAGAAGTGACCAGAAGCTGGCGGAGATCATCACCCCGGCCGCAAACCCCATCATCCCGTCAAGGAGCCGCTGGTTGACGGTCCGTGTAAGGAACACAAGTGAGGCACCAAGTGCGGTGATCCCCCAGGTAAAGCACCCGGCAAGCAGCGCCTGGACAACGGGATGCAGAGAAAAGAAAAACTCCATCATGGCAGCCTGCCCCTATTCGACCGAGACAGAAAGGCACCCATCACAAGACGGTACTGCGTCCGCCCTTAAGTGCGTTTCCCCCCAAAAATCTGTGATGCGCCCTGACAAAAAAAGAGAAGATCGAGATCTCCCGTTCACCGGAGGAACTTCGAGACAAAGGGGGAGGTCTCTCCTTTGCGCATGAAGTGCCCGGACGGACCTTCACCAAGGAATTCCGAGAACCATGACTCGTGCTCGATCTCCTCGTTGAGGATCGAGAGCGCGAGATCGTAGGTCCGGTGGTCCTTGCCTGCTGTAAGGTTACACACATGGGTGTACTGCCGCACCGCACACCGCTCCGCTTCGACAAGCACCGTCAGCATTGCTTTGATATCCGTTGGGTTTTTCGGGAGCTTCGCGGGCGGGCATCCTGACATGTTATGGAAGTCCACCATGCTCTCGGGAAGCTTCCCGCCGAGCTCATAGATCCGCGGCACAAGCGCCTCGAAGTGGTTCCGGTCCTCGATCCGTGCAGCCTCGGCAATCTCCTTGATCCCTTCACCCTCAAGACCGATGAGGTTCAACCGGAGGATTGTATAGTAGTAGAACGTTGTGAGCTCTGCTGCGGCATTCTTCACGAGGAGATCGACCAGATGATTGACGTCAACTCCTGCCTTCTCCACCATTTCCCGTGTAACTTTTGCCATGTTCCATACCACCTTTTTTGGCACGGGAAATTTCACTTGGATGCGGATAAAGGTTATTCTTCCTGCAATACTATCGCACGGAAATATACGGCAGTCTGGAATATCGTGTCCCTGTTCTGGGGGGATCGTCTGCACGCAGCGGATACGGAAAAATCCAGACATTGGTTTTGATCTGCCCTGTGGCACGGATTTTACTGCGAACAGATATGAAAAAGGATGGACATAGATGATTATAGCATTTCGAGGCTGAATGCAGCATGAGATTCATACGGATCGCCATCATTGGCATATTCATTCTGACCTTTGCGGTTACCCTGCTTGCCTACCCACATATGCCCGATCATGTCCCTTCCCACTGGAATGCAGCCGGTATTGTAAACGGTATGCTTCCGAAATTCTGGGGGCTTGTTCTCGTGCCATCCCTCATGACCGGGTTTACCGCCCTGCTCGCAGTTCTCCCCCGCATCGACCCCCTCTGGAAAAATTACCAGAAATTCAGGAACTACTACGACGGGTTCATCCTCGTCTTTGCAGCGTTCCTCTTCTTCATCCAGCTGCAGATCATCCTCTGGGGGATGGGGACGCAGGTGAGCCCCAACCTCACGAGTCCTGTCATGATCGGGATTCTGTTCATATACATCGGTTTTCTGATGGAGCATACTGAGCCGAACTGGTTTGTCGGCATCCGCACCCCGTGGACCCTGAGCAGTGAGAGGGTATGGAAAAAGACACACGAGCGTGGGGGCACACTCTTCAAGCTGGCAGGGGTGGTGAGTATGATTGGCACCTTTGCAGGGATCTATGCGTGGCTGTTCATCATTGTCCCGGTCATTGCGGCAGCAGTCTATACTGTGGTGTATTCGTACGTGGAATTCAGGAGGGCGCAGGCAGCCGGGGAACGGGGATGACACGTTGTTTGATGATCTCTATCACGAATGGGGGATCATCAGAGAGCGTTTTGATTGTTATCAAGAGACCCATCCCGGTTTTCATTCGGATTTCTCTGCCAGTGGAGGAGATTGAATGAATCCTCTTCATCGCCGTTACGTCCATGGGCACTCGGACCGCGAATCGGAACGACTATATTACCAGGCATCAAAACTGGCGGAGCTGCTCCACCACGACACCTGCTATTCTCCCGGGAGCAGGGTGCTTGAAGCGGCCTGCGGTGTCGGCGCCCAGACGGTAATCCTTGCAAGAAACAGCCCCGGCGCGGAATTTGTCTCTGTCGACATCTCGCCCGAGTCGCTCGCAACAGCAAAAGATCGTGTTTTTCAGGAAGGAATCCGCAACGTCGCATTCCGCCGGGCAGACATATACGACCTGCCATTTGGGCCTGAAACATTTGACCATGTATTCGTCTGCTTCCTTTTAGAGCACCTCGCCGACCCGCTCCTCGCGCTTAATAACCTCAAAGGGATCCTCCGGGCAAACGGCACGTTAACGGTCATCGAGGGAGACCATGGCTCGGCGTTGTTTTATCCTGACAGCAGGGATGCCCATCGCGTCATTGACTGCCTTGTACAGCTCCAGCGGCAGGCCGGGGGAAATGCCCTCATCGGCAGGGAACTGTGGCACCTGATGACCGATGCAGGGTTCATGGACGTTACCGTCTCACCACGGCAGGTGTATGCTGATTGCAGCCGCCCGGATTCTGTCGAGGGTGTGAAACATATCTTCATTACCATGATTGAAGAAGTCAGAAAGGAGGCAATCAGCCGCGGTATGGTGGACAAAGAGACGTGGGAGAAAGGGATCAGTGACCTCTACCGGACGACGGAACAGGGCGGAACGTTCTGCTACACGTTCTTCAAAGCGGTGGGGAGAAAGGAGGGGTGAGAACCTGACTGTTTTTTATGTTCACGTTGTCGGGGTTGAAGGCTGCTGCGTCAACCTTCTTTTTTAGAGACTTTCACGCAGGATCTCCCCCATCCTGCTTTTTGCGCAAATCCACGTTTATGATATTCTCCGCAACTTTCCAGAGCCGCTCCTGAACCGACCGATCGTACGTCAGTGCCGATGAACGAACCGGTTTCTGATCTTCGAAATATTGGCCTGACACCAGAGCCACATCCGGGGAAACCGCAAGGTATATTGAGGTGAGGGCACCCTGTTCGGGAGGGATCCCCGGCAGTTTGGGAAATGCGGATCTGAGCATCTTTGTATTGACGACACCGGGGTGAAGGCAGTTGACGGTGACGCCGGAACTGTCAATATTTCGTGCAAGCATGTAGGTGAACACGATATCCGCAAACTTCGAGCGTGCATAGGTGTCCCACGGATCATAGTGCCGCTCTCCCTGCAGGTTGTCCCAGTCGAATCGGTCCACGTCCTCGTGGGCGCTTGATGCGACCGAGACGATGCGGGACGGTGCGCTCTTCTTCAGCAACGGGAGCAGGGAGTGCGTAAGGACGAAAGGGGCAAGGTAGTTCACGGCAAAGGTCATCTCAACACCGTCAGCGGTGACCTGCCTGACCTTCTCATAGGTCCCTGCGTTATTGATCAGGACGTCAAGCCGGGTATAGTTTGATAGAAGGTCTTCTGCCAGCTCCCTGACCTGTTGTTGTTCTGAGAGATCCGCGATAAGGAGATCCGGCTTCTCCCTGCCAGTCTTCTCCTTCAGCTCCCTCTGCACGTTCTGCCCTTTCTTTTCGTTCCGCCCATGAATGATCACCTCAGCATCACGGGACAGGAGTGCAGCGGCTGTCGCCTTCCCGATACCGTCCGTCGAGCCGGTGACAAGGATGATGGGGTGTGCCATAGGGGCATCTTTCTGGATGGGGAGGGATGAACCTTTCGGATATTGGAGTATGTGTCACACGAGCAGAGAAACTGACGAAGGATCGCCTGATAGAACAAAATGCTACAATCTTTTTAGACCTGCTGCGCTCTTGACAGAAAAATTCCAGTAAAAGAGTTGCATCGTAATGAAGAAAGGTGATAGCAGCTCACCATGCTTCCCGGGGACTCGCGTACCTCAATACAACATACTACATGAGCTGCTTGACTGCAGTCAGCGGTGTTACCCCTCCTCTTTCATCAATTCTCTGTTTAAAAGGATATTTGGTCTCTTTTTAATAAAAATAATCAGAATTTTTTTAGAATAGAGATAATAGATTCATCACCGGAGGAGTTATGCTTGGCATTTCGCTCCCTCATGCCCGATGCCAGCTTGAGTCCCCATGATGGGTGCATCCCGATAATAAAGAAAATAATGGCAAGCAGGATAAACCCGAACTGAGCGACATCAATATACACGCCCTGCGCAATCGTGAAGAAGAACACATCGATCATTTCGACAATCGTATAGACGAGGAGGAAGGACAACCCTGCCAGAAATTCGTATTTATTCCATTTCACCGCAAGGACTGCTGCAACGAATGCGACAATGACCTGAATAAGTCCATAAATTATAATGCCCGATTCTAAGAGTGCCGGGATCATTTCAAAAAACCTTACCAAAATAATGAGAGCGAAGCGATACTTAATGGTTGGGGGTGAATTGAAAGGAGGATAGATACAACCCAAAAAAACTCAAATTTCACTGATAACGTGCAATTCAACTGAATTTTTTTCCTAAAGAATAAATCCTTTTTCCAGGAAAGATTCACAGGGAAACATACCCTCCTTATCCTGATCCCGCTGCATCCGGATAGCGCTACGATACCGATATAGAGCATTCGCTCTTTAAGAAAGGTTTCTAAAACAAAATACCGTGTAAGAAGGA
>Ga0315277_10003278_pt1 | contig 22009 bp, 20 predicted proteins | sample YL17G05_15_MG_FD_203695 | JGI IMG/M metagenome (GOLD analysis project Ga0315277, IMG submission 203695) | Sediment microbial communities from Yellowstone Lake, YNP, Wyoming, USA - YL17G05_15 | ecosystem: Environmental > Aquatic > Freshwater > Lake > Sediment | place: USA: Wyoming | collected...
GTGCGGCAGGGGTATGCGGAGGGTTATTTACGTAAGTCAGTGGTGTGCCAGCCTTTTTCATCTAGAACGAATACCAAGGACAACACGCCAGCCGTTATTTACACAGACATTGTCGCTGGCGATAGACTCAAAATTGTAGTAATGCCCAAGGGAGGTGGTGCCGAGAATATGGCCCGCCTGGCAATGCTTACCCCGGCGCGCGGTCGGCAGGGGATAATTGACTTCGTGGTCAAAGCTGTGGACGAGTCCGGCAGCAACCCGTGCCCACCGGTTATCGTTGGTGTGGGAATCGGCGGGACAGCGGAAAAGGCTGTTTTACTGGCCAAGAAAGCGTTGTTGCGCAGGGTGGGCGAGCCCAGCCCGGATGCGGAGACTGCTGAACTGGAAAAGGAAATATTGCAGCGAATCAACAACCTTGGCATTGGGCCCATGGGGTATGGCGGCAGGGTCACGGCCCTTGCTGTCCACGTTGAGGTTTTTCCTTCCCATATCGCCAGCCTACCGGTAGCCGTGAATCTGGTGTGCCACAGCGCACGGCACAAAGAAGCAGTCCTTTGAATTGAGGTGGGAAATGGCTGAAACAGATAAGATGGTTGATATTTACATTATGGGTAAGCATTACCAGGTTCCCGAAGGACTTACTATACTGACCGCACTGGAGTATTGTGGCTACCGAATGGTGCGGGGCTGCGGCTGCCGTGCCGGATTCTGCGGTGCTTGCGCTACCGTATACAACTTCAAAAATGACCCCCAATTGAGATTTGACCTGGCCTGTCAGAAGACTGCGGAACAGGACATGTACCTGACACAGGTGCCGTTCTTCCCGGCTACCAAAGCCCTCTATAACCTGGAAGAGCTGGAGGCGACCGGTGCGCAGGTGCTCGCCCTCTACCCTGACGTGGTTAAGTGTTTTGGCTGCAATACCTGCACCAAGACTTGTCCCCAGGACCTCGAAGTCATGTGGTTTATATCAGACGCCTTAAGAGGCGATATTAAGGAAGTAGCCAATAAGTCCTTTGACTGTGTTATGTGTGGCTTGTGTGCTGCCCGCTGTCCGCAGGGAATAGTACCCTATAATGTAGCCATCTTGTGTCGGCGTTTGTACGGTCGTTGCCTTGCTCCCACCTCAAAACACCTTGAGGACAGGATAGCCGAAATAGAGGCGGGTAAGTATGATGCCGAGATGGAAGAGCTAAAGCGGATTGATAAAAGCGAACTACAACGGCGATATGCCGAGCGAGACATTGAGCCCGCTTACTAATTTGGAACGGAGAAAGCTGATGTATCCTGCTTATATGGAACAAAGTATCCGCAAGGTAGAAACCACTAGAGAGAAGAGGCTAAAGGAGGCATTTCCCCGCCTGGACGACAGGGGGAAAAAACCTTTATTACAGAAATATCACCCTGATTACGTAGCTGGAAGTATGCGCCAGTTGCTGCTTGGCCCTAACAAGGATGATTTTACCCCGAAGGAACTGGCTAACTTACTCGAGGGAAATAGTCGCGTTGACCCGGACAAAATTGACCTCAATAAAGTCGACTACGATGTTGATGTACTGGTAATCGGTGGAGGGGGAGCCGGGGCATCGGCAGCCCTTTTGGCACAAGAAAATGGGGCGAATGTCTTATTGGTAACAAAACTGCGTCTGGGTGATGCCAATACCGTGGGGGCTCAAGCCGGGACACAGGCGGCTGATAGACCCAATGATTCACCGTCTCTTCATTACCTGGATACTATGGGTGGCGGGCATTATGACAACATCCCTGAACTGGTGGAGGCGCTGGTAAAAGACGCTCCCATGGTCATCAAATGGCTGGAATCGCTGGGCGTTTGCTGGGACAAAAACCCTGATGGCAGCATGCACGAATTATCGGGTGGTGGTGCGTCGAGGTTGAGATTACACTCGGCGAGGGACTATACCGGCCTGGAGGAGATGCGTGTCCTGCGCGATGAATTGAGAAACAGGAAGATAAATTATCTGGAATTTTCACCAGCAATAGAGCTGGTAAAGGATGTTAAAGGGCAGATAGCCGGGGCTATACTGGTGAATCTGGAGACTAATGAATCATGCCTGGTCCGGGCCAAAGCTGTAGTTATGGCTACGGGCGGCTGCGGGCGGCTGCACGTCCAGGGCTTCCCCACGACAAATCATTATGGTGCTACCGCCGATGGACTGGTGCTGGCTTATCGGGTCGGCGCTAAGCTAATTTTCATGGATACCATGCAGTATCACCCCACCGGCGCTGCCTTTCCGACGCAGATTGTAGGGCAGCTGGTTACCGAAAAAGTAAGGACTCTGGGGGCGCAGCTGGCGAATGCTGATGGCGAGCAGTTCGTTATGCCTCTGGAGCCAAGAGATGTGGTGGCCGCTGCCATTATTCGAGAATGCGGAGAGCTTCACAAGGGCATGCAGACGGCAACCGGAGAAGTCGGTCTGTGGCTGGACTCGCCTATGATTGACCTGATACGGGGTGAAGGGACTATAGCCCGGGAGCTGCCGGCGATGGTGCGCCAGTTCGGGCGTTTCAATATTGATATAACCAAGGAGCCAATGCTGGTCTACCCTACCCTCCACTACCAGAACGGGGGCATTAAGATTAACCCTGATGGAGCTACCACTGTTCCAGGACTATTTGCCGCCGGTGAATGCGAGGGTGGGGTCCATGGCAGGAACCGGCTTATTGGTAACTCAACGCTGGACATTTTTGTCTTTGGTAGAAGGGCGGGCAAAGCCGCCGCGCAATATGCAAAGAAAGCAAAATTGGGCTCACTAACGCTTGGGCATGTGCGTCAGTGGCAGAGCGAACTGCAACAGACGGGGATAGCTACTGGACGCCCAGTATCGCCGTTGCTGCTGCCCGACTACGCCAGGCGTATACCTGATTACTTACCCGAATACAGCAGACAGGTACTGGCAACCGGACAGATAAAACTGGCTTAGGATTAAGGGAGAACCATGCCGCAGCGTATTCAAACAGATGTCAAGACAATCGAGGCTATCCTGAATGAAATCCTGAACACAAAAAGCCCGCCGGTGGGCCGTTGTCGGCTACTTTCCAGCGGCTTTAACCCTGGTCATGCTCTGAACATTACTGAGGACATAAGCGGCCACAAAGAATGCATCGGCTGTGGCAACTGCATAGACATTTGCCCTTTCTTGTTTCGTGAGCCGCACCGGCGTGACAAGACAGAACAGCGCACCTCGATGGCGCTTGAAAGTATAGTCGGTGAGGACTGTGACCGGTGCGGTTCCTGTATTCTGGTCTGTCCTCAGGTTGATACCACCATCAAGAACTACGTAGTCAATCACCGCATGGTAGAGGTGATGTCCCGCCTGGGGCAAAGAATAGGCGATGAAGATGAGCTCGATTTGGACCTGTTCTTAGAGGAAGCTATCGACCAGGCTTAGTTTACCCGGTAGAGGCGTAAATGGATTTTGAGATACCTGAAGACCTGAAAATGGTACAGAGTCTGGTAAAAGACTTTGTTAGCGACCAGTTGAGACCTCTGGAAAGGGATATCCTGGGACGGGCTGGTGACTTGAGTGATGCCCGGATGTTCCTGCCCGAGGAGACAGAGAACAAACTGGTCAAAATGGCTATGGATACGGGGCTGTGGGGGGTAGGCGTGCCCGAGCAACTTGGCGGTGCTGGCCTGAATACCCTGGGCAACTGTCTGGTTGAAGAAGAACTGGCTCAGACGATTATCCCATTTAGTTTTGGGGACGTTTCTCCCATTCTTTTCGATTGTAATGCTGAGCAGAAGGAAAAATATTTTCTCCCGGTGCTCAATCGACAGAAATACGCTTACCTGGCATTCCTGGAGCCGGAAACGGGAACCCAATCGAACATAGAGATGAAGGCACAAAAAATAAACAATCACTATGTTCTTAATGGCAGAAAGGTAACATTTTCTCGTGCCGGCAAAGACTATTTCGCCGTTGCTTTTGCGGCTACCGGCAATAAAGGGAACAGGGAGGGAGTGAGTTGCTTCCTGGTTGATAAAGATGCCCCCGGGTTTAGCGTTAGTGGCGGTGAGGAGAGGGCAGGATGGCGGTCTCAAACCAGGGAGCCAATGTCTCTGGTATTTGACCACTGTGAAGTGCCAGCAGAAAACATACTGGGTGAAGAGGGAAAGGCTTTCCATTTAGGTAAGAAATGGCTCCCGTCAAGGCGGCTGATAAGAGGTGCCAGATGCGTGGGAGTAGCCCAGAGGTTGCTTGAGGAATCAACTACACAGGCCCAGTCCTGGCAATCGTTCGGGCAATTCATTTCAAAGCGTACCAGCATAGAAGCTGCCCTGGCTGACATGGCCGTGGGTATTCATGCCTGTAGACTTGTGGTCTATGAAGCCGCCTGTAAAGCAGACAATGGGCAGTCAATACGCCGCGAGGCAGCCATGGTGAAACTGTTCGCCACCCAAATGCTCCATGGTGTAGCTGATAGTGTAGCACACATTTTCAATGGGCCGGCCTATGTAGCTGGACTGCCTATGGAGAAGTTGTGCCGCCATGCGCTAGCCACCAGTGCCACTGAGTTAGCTCTGGAACTTCAAAGGAGTATCATTGCCCAGGATATTTTGAAGGGACTAAAAGTCTGATAAAGGAATGATAATGGCCAAGAATGTCACCTTGCCGTTAACCGATAAGATTCTGCAGGACCTTAAAGCTGGGGACAATGTCTTGCTTAATGGCGTCATATACGTGGCGCGAGATGCTGCTCACAAGAGACTTATTGAAGCTCTTGAGCAGGGGAAGCCGCTGCCATTCGATATTAAGGGACAAACGATATACTTCATGGGGCCGTCGCCGGCAAAACCAGGCCAGCCAATTGGCTCAGCGGGGCCAACTACCAGTGGCCGTATGGATAGCTACTCTCCCCGCTTAATGGCTGAGGGCCTTAAAGGGATGATTGGTAAAGGTGAGCGCTCGCAGGCGGTGAAAGAAGCCATGAAGAAATACAAAGCGGTGTACTTTGCCGCCATAGGTGGCGCTGGCGCGCTTATCTCCAAGAGTATAAAGAAATCAGAGGTGATAGCCTACGAAGAACTGGGAGCGGAGGCAATTCGCCGTCTCGAAGTAGAAGATTTTCCAGTTACCGTAGTAAATGACGTTCACGGTGGAGACCTTTACCAGGAAGGAAAAGCCAAGTACCGCAGAGGCTAGAGAGAGTGAACTCATACGACTTTGTTATAGTCGGCAGTGGTATTGCCGGGCTCTATACTGCCCTGCTCGCCAAAGAGCATGGAAGTGTGCTTATCATAACCAAGGGCAGTATAGAAGACTGTAACACCAAGCATGCCCAGGGTGGTATTGCTGCCGCCATAAGCAAGAATGATTCCCCTGAACTTCACTTCCGGGATACCATAGCTGCCGGAGATGGCCTGTGTAATAAAGAGGCAGTGCGCATTCTGGTGGATGAGGCTCCCGACCGCATTACTGACTTGGTCAATTTCGGCGTTCCTTTCGACACGCTTAATGGAGAGATTTCCCTTACCATGGAGGCAGCCCACAGTGTACCCCGAATACTTCATGCCGGTGGCGATGCTACCGGTGAACATATCGAAGTTACTCTAAGCCAGAAGGTGCGTGGCTCTAAAATACAGGTACTTGAAGATTGCCTGGCGACTGACATTCTGGTGGAAAAGGGGCGAGTTCGCGGAATAAAAGCCTTTGACTGGCGCGCTAACTCGGTTGAAGAATTTGGTTGCCGTGCCTTAATCCTGGCCACCGGAGGTGCTGGACTGTTGTACAAGTTCAGTACTAATTCTGAAATAGCTACCGGCGATGGTGTGGCTCTTGCCTATAATGCCGGAGCTGAAATCACGGATATGGAGTTTTTCCAATTTCATCCTACTGCTCTGCGCTTACCCGGCGTAACCCCGTTTCTGATATCAGAAGCGGTCAGGGGCGAAGGCGGCATACTGCGAAATGTAGATGGACACCGTTTCATGCCTGACTATGCTCCTGAGGCCGACCTGGCACCCCGGGACATAGTTGCCCGCAGTATTGTCTATGAGATGAAGAAGACGGGCTCAGACAGAGTCTTTGTGGATGTTACCCATTTACCACCGAAGGTCGTTACCACCAGGTTCCCCAATATATACCGCTTCTGCCTTGACCACGGCCTGAATATAACCAGGGGTCTTTTGCCGGTAGCTCCAGCCGCTCACTATATGATGGGAGGTATTAAGACCAACACCTGGGGTGAGACCAACATTGCCGGACTATTCGCCATCGGCGAGATTGCCTGTACCGGCGTTCATGGAGCAAACCGTCTAGCCTCAAACTCACTGATTGAAGTGCTGGTGTTCGGAAAGAGAATAATAGAGAGAATCGGAAATGGAGCAGACACTGCTGCACTTCCGGTCAGCATAAGTGCGGGTACCAGGCACTCCCTTGGCAAAAGGCAAGTGCCTGATGATTTGCCATCACTGAACCTTTCTACGTTGCAGCAACTACATTGGGACAAGGTAGGTATCATACGAAATAAAGAGGGTTTATCCCAGGCAGCAGATACCTTGGCTGCCTGGCAAAAATTAGTTCCCCAACCGGCAGACCGTCCAACTTATGAGCTGAGCAACCTTATATTGTGCGGCCGTTTAGTGACCGAAGCCGCCCTGCTCAGGAAAGAGAGCCGGGGAGCCCATTTCCGCACTGATTTTCCTAACAGCGTTCCTGAGTGGCAGCGGCACATCATATTGGTCAAGCGTTAATCAGAGATTTGTGCCCGTAGAGTACGACCTAAACACACATAAATTTCCGAGAAGCCCCTCCTCTTGGCAGCCAGCTAGTCTGAATCCTTGGTTCCAGTGGTCAAAAATATGCTTTTGCTCTTGCATTTCAGACCGATTTTGTGGTATAGTTATTCTTAACTAGGTACTTGCATGATTAAGTGGGTTTATTCCCACTTTTTTGTTGTATAGGGAAATAATATGATTGGAGGTTTCAATCCGAGATGAAGAGCGATTTTCTCATCGCTATAACTCAACTCTCGGCTGAGAAAAACCTGCCCAAGGAAACGGTTATCGGAGCAGTAGAGGCAGCGCTGGTATCAGCTTACAAGAAAGATGATTTCGCTCCTAACCAGAATATCCGGGTTAAGATCAACCCCAATACCGGTGGGGTCAAGGTGTGGGCGGAGAAAACTGTGGTTGATACGCTATCTGATACTCGCTGCGAGATAGCTTTGGATGAAGCCCGTCGAATCAAAACAGACGTCAAGGTTGGTGATATTGTTGAGGTGGAGGCTACGCCGCGTAATGCCGGCCGCATTGCCGCTCAAACAGCAAAACAGGTTATTCTGCAGCGTCTACATGAAGCAGAGCACAGTGCCATATTTGAAGAGTACGCAAATAAAGAGGGTGATACTGTCACTGGAATAGTGCAGCGCATCGAGTCCAGACAGGTACTCATTGACCTGGGTCGAACCGAAGCAGTGTTACCGGTAACTGAGCAAGTGCCGAATGAAAGATACCGCGTAGGTCAAAGACTCAAGGTTTACCTCCTGGAAGTAGCGCGGACTAACCGGGGGCCCCGGGTAGTAGTGTCTCGATCACACCCCGATTTACTCCGTCGCCTTTTCGAACTGGAAGTCCCTGAAGTCTTTAATGGCCTGGTGGAGATAAAAGCGATTGCCCGCGAGGCTGGTTCCAGAAGTAAAATAGCTGTCGCCGCACGCCAGGAAGGCATCGACCCGGTTGGCTGCTGCGTTGGATTGCGTGGTATCAGAATACAGAATATTGTGAATGAGTTGAATGGGGAAAAGATTGACGTTGTCGCGTGGAATCCTGAGACATCCATTTTTATTGCTAATGCTCTTAGCCCAGCCCAGGTAGTGGGTGTTAACCTGAATGAAACAGGGCGAACCACTGTAGTCATACCTGACAAGCAACTTTCGCTAGCCATTGGTAAAGAGGGACAGAATGTCAGGCTGGCGGCTAAACTTACTGGATGGCATATAGACATAAAGAGCGCTTCGGCTGCTGAGGTGGAAAAGGCAGCGGAAGTCAGGTCTGCTCTGGAGGCCGAAAAAGAGGCCCTAGAGGCTATGATAAGTGAGAAGGTTCCGGCTGAGGGAGTGGCTTCTGAGGAAGGACCGGTGTCAGTATCTGCCGAGGCAGCGCCAATCGAGCCTTCGCCAGTTATTGAAGCGGCACCTGTTCCCCCGGCTATTACTTTTGAACCTCCGGTGAGAGAGGAAAAACGTGAGCTCCGCTTCGCTGAGGATTTGTCGGTATCAGTGTCGAGTAAGGTGGAAGCGAAGTCAAAAAAGAAAAAGAAGGGGACTCAAGAGAAAAGTGCTGAGGACGGCATCAAGCTGAAGAAACGCCGCCGCGCGGTAAATTTAATAGATGAAGAGGAACATTAAAAAGCATCTGCCTCTGCGTACTTGTATAGCGTGCCGTGAGATAAGGCCAAAGCAAGAGTTAGTTCGTCTGGTCCGTGTATCTGACGGTACCGTTGATATTGATACAAGTGGTAAGAGAGCCGGGCGTGGCGTTTATTTATGTACAGAATGCTGGAAGGTTGGTCTAAATAGTGGTAAACTAAAGCACGCTTTACGGACTACCCTTACCCGGGATAATATGGAGCAGCTAGTTAGAGATGCTGACAAGCTGTGTTGAGCCTGATAGCTCTTTAAGTGATTGGAAAGACCTATGAGAGGTGGTTAGTGACCAGACCGAATGAATCGACTGCTGAGACTGTCAGTGGTACTCCTCCGGCAGCGGAGGGGCGTCATATTGAGATACCTCAGACCTTGAGTGTGAGGCAGTTAGCCGAGCTCTTACAGGTTAGCCCTGTAGCCATTATTAAGCAACTGATGAGAAATGGCATTATAGCCAATATTAATCAGGTTATTGGCTACGAAAATGCAGCGGTAATAGTTACTGCATTTGGTTTTGAAGCACGCCAGAAACCACGAAAGTTGATTGGTGGTGGCATCAAGAGACGTCAGCAAGCCCAGGATGAGGAGTCGGGCAGCCTGCTACCCAGACCGCCCGTAGTTACCATTATGGGGCATGTGGACCACGGCAAGACCAGGCTCCTGGATGCCATTCGGCAGACCAACGTCATGGCTACCGAAGCCGGTGGCATAACTCAGCATATTGGCGCCTATCAGGTGGAAGTGAATGGTCATAAAATCACTTTCTTAGATACTCCAGGGCACGAAGCCTTTACGGCCATGCGGGCTCGGGGAGCTCAGATAACTGATGTTACCGTTTTAGTAGTGGCTGCTGATGATGGCGTAATGCCGCAAACTCTAGAGGCAATAGACCATGCTCGAGCCGCCGGGGTGCCTATCGTAGTGGCTATTAATAAAATTGACAAGTCCAATGCCAACCCTGATTTGGTTAAACAGCAGCTGGCTGATGCTGGCCTACTTATTGAAGAATGGGGAGGCGACGTAGTCTGTGTTCCGGTTTCAGCCAAAGAGAAGGCTGGCATTCCGGACTTGTTGGAAAACCTTCTGCTTGTGGCTGAGATGGAGGAACTTAAGGCAAATCCTTCCGGGCCTGCCCAGGGAACCGTTATTGAAGCTGGTTTGGACAAGACCAAAGGACCCTTAACTACTGTACTGGTCCAGTCAGGGACCCTGCGCCTTGGTGATACCGTGGTGATAGGCACTTCATGGGGCAGGGTAAAAGCTATGTTCAATGACCTGGGTAAGCGGTTAAGGAAAGCAGAACCGGCTACGCCAGTTCAAATCCTTGGTCTGAACAGCGTGCCTCAGGTAGGAGATACGTTGACTGCCGTGGCTGGCGAGCATCACGCCCGGGCTTTAATGGAAAAGCGTCAGTCTGAGAAACAGAGCGATTCTTCACCCCAGCCAGTGAGTCTGGGTAACCTCTTCGACCAGATAAGTACGGGGCGGGTAAAAGAGCTTAATGTCATTCTCAAAGTAGATGTTCAGGGCAGTATCGAACCAATAAGGAGTTCCCTGCAACAGCTGAATACTGACCAAGTGCAGGTGAGAGTCATACATAGCGGGACGGGCAATGTCACTGAAAGTGATGTCATGTTAGCCAGCGCTTCTAAGGGGCTCATCATCGGTTTTAATACCGGCTCAGAACTGGGCGCACGGCGGTTAGCGGATATAGACAGAGTAAGCATCCGTCATTATAACGTGATTTACAATCTAATAGACGACGTAGGCAAAGCACTTAGAGGTATGCTGGAGCCTTCATACGTTGATATTATCGATGGGCGGGCTGAAGTACGTAATATTTTCCCCAGTGGCAAGAGAGAGAAAGTGGCTGGTGTCTTTGTAAACGAGGGTAAGGCAAATATAGGAGCCTTGGCCAGAGTACGGCGTGGGGAAGAAGTAGTAGGTGACTCCGTGGTTAGCAGCCTGCGGCGCTTCAAGGATGATACTAAAGAGGTGCCTAGCGGCTATGAATGCGGCGTGGGTCTCAAAGACTTCAGCGACTTCCAGGTTGGCGATGTAATAGAATTTTACAGGAGGGAGAAGAGGTAGTTATTCTAACGGAGCCTCATTATGACACATCGTATTGAGCGAGTGAATAATCTCATTCGCCGGGAAATTAGTGAATTACTGCAGCGCCAAGTCAAAGACCCGCGACTTGGCGGTTTTGTTATTGTAACCGAAGTCTCCGCTTCTTCCGACCTCAAATATGCCAAGATATTTGTAAATTGTGTTAGCTGCACCGGGGAAAGAGAGCAGATGCTAAGTGGACTGGCCGCAGCTTCGGGTTATCTCCGTAACGAACTGGCTAAGCGCCTCAAGTTACGCCGTATTCCGGAGCTTAGCTTTCACTGGGATGATTCTCTTGAGCGGGGAGCACGTCTCCTAGAGCTTATTGACCGTGTTAGCGATGACACTCCTGAGTAGGGCCATGGATGGGATACTAAACATTAATAAGCCTCAAGGTGAGACCTCGTTCAGCATCGTGGCCAAGGTGAAACGGTTGATTGGGGAGAGACGGGTGGGACATGCCGGCACTCTTGACCCGATGGCTACGGGTGTTTTACCTGTCTGCCTTGGTCAAGGGACGCGTGTTGTCGAGTTTTTGGCCGATGCCAACAAATCTTACCGGGCTCAGATTGAGTTGGGTGTTACTACAGATACCTATGATGCCACCGGCAGGATTACCGCTAAAAAAGACTCCTCCGGAATTAGCCAAAGGCAATTTGAGACGGCTCTTAATTCCTTTCGGGGTGCGATACAACAGACGCCTCCAATGTATAGCGCGATAAAGTATCATGGTAAGCCTCTTTATCATCTGGCCCGGGCCGGGCTCAGGGTTGAGCTCCAAAGTCGGCTAATACAAGTCTACCGTCTGGAGCTCCTAGATTGGAGGCCGCCATTAGCCTCCATAGAGATAGAATGTGGTAAGGGTACCTATGTCCGCTCGCTGGCTCACGATTTAGGACTGACCCTGGGTTGTGGTGCCAACTTAATAAGCCTGATTCGTTTGAGATGTGGTCAATTTGATATAAAGGACTCCATTACAATGTCCCAACTTGAAGGTGAGTTCCGCCACGGTTATTGGCATCGCTTTGTTTATCCGATAGATATTGTCCTCTCGCATTGGATGGCTGTCGTTGTTAATGATGATACAGCGATGGCTATAAGAAATGGGCGGCCCGTGCATCTGGACAATGATACACTGCCTTCCTCTAAGGCTCGGTGCCGGGTCTACGCCAGCGATGGTCGGTTTTTAGGTATAGTACAATTCAATTCCGAAAAGGGGCATTGGCAACCGACGAAAGTCCTTATGAAAAGCGTATAGCTTATGATTCTTCAGATTTCCGCCCCTAAATATTCAAGGAGTATTGACAATTAACATAAAAAGCTATATATTTCAAGCTAACTTAAGTATAGAACTGGAAGCAGGTTCCATTGTGATATTGTAGTAGCTGTGTTGACTTCAGCGGTTTAATCCGTAATTTAATAGCGGGGGGTGATGCGCATGTAGGTAAAGTGAAACATAGGCCACCTGGAATTTAAAGGAGGATTTGAATGGCTGAACAAAAAGGTCCGCAGTGGGCAATGGCAACACCAGCGGAAGTTTATTTGGTAGGCGTAGCTTGTATTGGTATATTCGGTCTGTTGATGGGGTGGGTAAACCCCGGGGCCATACCAGTCGTAGCCGTTTTCCTTATTGCATGTGGCATAGTTACTATGGCCTTGGGCACAATTGAGCTACGGAGAGGCGATATACTCCTGGGCTCAATTAACATGGTATTTGGTGGCCTTATATGGTTTGGCCTGGGCTTCATATTAGCCTACGTAGCTTGGGCGTGGGCTAACCTGGGAGCAGCGCCAGCAGTATTACAACCCGACCTGCGAATAGCTGGATATTTTGCCGCTGGCATCTCTTTACTATTCTTCCTATTTTTGCCCAATGTCGGTAAGCTTTCTTGGTTCCTATTCCTGGCGTTTGTAGTCCTTGGTCTAGGACTCGCGTTCCTGGCTGCCGGTCTGATAAACAATACGGCCTTTGGTGATTTCCCGATGAGCGCATCCGGTGTCTGTTTCCTTATCTTCGCTTTAATGGTTATCTACCTGGGCACAGCTTTTATCACCAACACAGTTTATCAAGCGCCAAAGTTACCTATTGGGAAACCGATGATGAAATAAAGCCAGTGGAGGCATAGCCAGAAGTGCTCTGCTTTCGAGGAGGAGAGACAGAGTGCAGGCATATTGCTTCAAGTGTAGAAGAATGGTAGAGATTAGGAACCCTCAGCGGGTCACTCTTAAAAATAAGAGGCCTGCCACGCAGGGGGTTTGCCCAATATGCGGGACGAAAGTATTTAGAATTGGTCAGTCCTAGTCAGCCTGGCGAATAATTATACGGGCTTGACCTGTAGACCAGAGATAGGCATGGGGGCTCTGGATGGCTTGAGGGGTGACTCATGTGAACGTAAGTTCCATCACCTCCGACAAGCAAAATCCAGGCCCCCGATTTTCATTTGTTTGTTTAGTTCAGATAGCATAGGAATTGGTGTAACTACTTATTTTGATGCCTCCGCACAAAATGCAGATAAAGCTGTAGATTCGAGCCTTTTCAGGTAATGAATAGTTGATAGTTGGGACCTATATGAGTTAGAATAACTGCGTCGAAAGCCCGCTGGTTTTGTATTCTTGAAGGAAAGGGGTTAAATCTTGGGTAAAGTAAATGTAGCCATAATAGGAGTTGGTAACTGCGCCTCCTCACTGGTCCAGGGTGTCTATTACTATCGGCAGGCCAAGGAGACTGAGTTTGTACCTGGGCTTATGCATATTAACCTTGGAGGCTACCACGTAGGTGATATTAATTTCGTAGCTGCCTTCGACATTGATAAGAACAAGGTAGGTAAGGATTTAGCGCAGGCTATTTATACTCCACCTAATAATACCTTCAAGTTTTGTGAGGTGCCTGCTACCGGCGTTAAGGTCCATCGAGGTATGACCCACGATGGTCTTGGCAAGTACCTATCTCAAATAATAGAGAAGGCACCTGGCCCAACTGCGGACATAGTCAGAATTCTCAAGGAAACCAAAACTGATATCGTGCTTAACTACCTGCCTGTGGGCAGTGAAGAGGCAACCAAATGGTATATTGAGCAGATTCTGGCAGCAGGCTGTGGCTTTGTCAACTGCATTCCGGTTTTTATTGCCCGCGAGAAATACTGGCAGGAGCGGTTCACTGCTAGGGGGCTGCCTGTCATTGGCGATGATGTAAAATCCCAGGTCGGAGCTACTATTGTTCACCGTGTCCTTACCAGATTGTTCAGAGACCGTGGAGTCAAATTAGAACGAACCTATCAGCTGAACTTCGGCGGTAACACTGACTTCCTTAATATGCTAGAGCGAGAACGCCTTGAGTCCAAGAAAATATCTAAAACTACGTCAGTTACTTCTCAGCTAGACTATAAACTCGACCCCAATAATATCCATGTAGGTCCGAGTGATTATGTTCCCTGGCTACTGGACCGTAAATTCTGCCATATTAAGATGGAGGGTCGGACTTTTGGCGATGTTCCTCTGAACCTGGAGTTGAAACTTGAAGTATGGGATAGCCCTAATTCAGCCGGAGTAGTTATCGACGCCATAAGATGCTGCAAACTTGCCATGGAACGCGGGCTCAAAGGAGCACTGGTAGCGCCCTCCTCATATTTTATGAAATCACCTCCGGTTCAATATACTGACGATGAAGCACGTCGCATGGTGGAAGAGTTCATTAATAGTCCGAAACCAGTGGCTAAAGAAGTCACTGCTTCTAAAAAGAAAGCCTGAGCTGAGTCAGCGGAGGTTTCAGGGCTGTTTATGAAGATAGCATTGGTTTCTCCCTATGACTTTGCTTACCCGGGTGGTGTAACTAACCACATTTCCAGCCTCGAGCACTACCTCACCCTGATGGGGCACGAGGTAAAAGTGATTGCTCCGGCCTCTAAAGCCGTTACCATCTTCGGCGACAGGTTCATACCTATCGGTAGACCTCGACCGGTACCAGCCAGCGGCTCAATTTGTCGGGTCACTATATCACCCCGATTGGCTTCTTGCGTAAAACCAGTGCTTGAAAGAGAAAAATTTGATATCATCCACCTCCACGAACCCTTGATGCCAACTTTATGTATTACCGTGCTCCGCATGTCTCAGACCGTGAACGTGGGGACTTTTCATGCTCATGCCGGTACCCCAGGGTATAACTTTGGCAAACCAATCACCACTATTTTTCTGCGTAGGTGGTTTCGCAAGCTTAATGGCAGAATTGCGGTGTCTAAGCCAGCCATGGAGTTTGCCAGCAAGCATATGCCCGGTCAATACACAGTCATCCCCAACGGCATAGACTTGGAGCATTTCTCTCCCAATGTTAAGCCTATTGATGAATATTGTGATGGTAAAGTCAATCTTCTGTTTGTTGGTCGCCTGGAGAAACGAAAGGGCTTGAACTATCTGATTGATGCTTATTGGCAAGCTAAAAAAGAAGTCCCTGAGTCACGACTTATCATAGTTGGGCCGGGCACCATGCTTCGCCGTAAGTACGAGAGACATATTGCGCGGCACGGAATCAAGGACATTGTCTTCGTTGGCTACGCAGGCCACGACGAGTTACCCAGATATTATAAAACAGCGGACATTTATTGCACTCCGGCTACCAGAGGTGAGAGCTTTGGCATAGTTTTGCTTGAGGCTATGGCTATTGGTAAACCGATTGTTGCTTCCAACATTCCAGGTTACGCCAGCGTAATGCAGCATGGCATAGAGGGCTTGCTGGTTCCACCAAAAGACGTGAAAAGCCTGGCCCAAGCTCTGGTTTCTCTCATGACTGACGAACCGCTACGCCGTAAGATGGGAGCGCAAGGTATAACTAAAGCGGCAGACTATAACTGGCCTCAAATTGCCCAACGGATATATAATTATTATGTCAAGTTACTCGACAAAGGTGATTCATCGGATGAACCGGAAACTTGAAGGTATTTCGTGGCCTGAAGACGTCCATCACACTGCTACTTCATAGAAATAGCTTTAATGATAAAATTACCCCGCCTCCGTAAAGACATAGCCTACCGCATGACTGAACCACTGGTACAGCTCCTGGCGGCAATGTCGATTTCGCCAAACACGCTAACCTGGTTCGGTTTCCTGGTTACTGTGGGCGCGGCAGCATTGATTGCCATGGGCCATTTCCTTGCTGGTGGTCTATTGGTACTCTTTGCTGGCTTTTTTGACATGCTGGACGGGGCTTTGGCTCGCAAGGCTAATCGCATTACCCGTTTCGGGGGCATGCTCGATTCTACACTTGACCGTTTATCTGAAGCTGCCCTACTGCTTGGCATTTTAACACTATTTTTATTTAACCAGGACCAATCGGTTCTATTCACTTTGATTGCCAGGGAGTGGTCAATTTTGCTTATCGGGCTGGCTTTGGTGGGCTCACTCCTGGTCAGCTATATCAGGGCCAGAGCAGAAGCGCTTGGTTTAGAGTGTCAGGTCGGAATATTTACCCGGGCTGAGAGGGTCGTTGTGCTGGTAGTGGGTCTACTCATAAACCAGATTGCCATAGCTCTGGCAATAATAGTAGTACTCAGCTTTGTAACCGCGGCACAGAGGCTTATTTATGTATGGCAACAGACAAAAGACTAGCCTACTTTAAGACTCTCAAACTGATAGCACATATTTTTCTAATAGATATTTCCCCAAAATGGCTGCGAGACTGTTTATTTCTGGTTGAGTTTGTGCTATAAATTAATGGGAAAAACGCCACGCTCGGAAAACAGTATATAAGAGAACTATGCCAACTATTGTTGTCATTGGTGGTCAGTGGGGGGATGAGGGGAAAGGTAAGATTGTTGACCTGCTTGCTCAACAAGCAGACATAATAGTCCGTTTTTCTGGTGGTGATAACGCCGGTCACACCGTGGTCAACCCCCAAGGTGAGTTTAAGCTCCACCTCGTCCCGGTTGGCATTTTTTCGCCCCATGCCACTTGCATTATTGGTAACGGCGTGGTGATTAACCCAGCTGTGCTCCTCAGTGAGATAGACCAGCTTGGTCAGCGTGATATAGATACTACCAGACTGTTCATTAGTGACCGGGCCCATTTAATTATGCCCTACCACATACTTCTCGATGGCCTGGAAGAAGACTCGCGAGCCGGGAAGGCAATAGGTACAACCCGCAAAGGCATTGGCCCTGCCTTCTCCGACAAAGTAGCCCGGTTGGGTATCAGAAGCGGCGACCTTCTGGATAAAAAGGCGTTCTCTGAGCGCCTCCGTCTTATACTCGATTACAAGAACACCATCCTCACAAAAATCTATGGTATTAGTCCGCTGGTATTAGAGGACGTATATGACCAGTATTGCTCTTATGGGGAACGTTTAGCCCCTTATATACGGGACACATCCATAATCCTTGACGAAGCATTAAGACGGGGAGAGGTGATTCTATTAGAGGGGGCGCAGGGTGCTTTGCTTGACCCCGATTTTGGTACCTATCCTTACACCACGTCCTCTTCACCATTAGCTGGCGGCAGTTGCCTGGGCACCGGCTTAAGTCCATCTAAGATTAATCGGATTCTCGGAGTGTTCAAAGCCTACTGCACCAGGGTTGGAGCCGGCCCGATGCCAACTGAGCTAATGGGCGTAGAAGGCGACCTTATTCGGGAACGGGCCCACGAGTATGGCACCACCACCGGCAGACCACGGCGCTGCGGTTGGTTTGATGCCATCGCCGCCCGCTTTAGCGTCCGCATTAATGGCTTTACCGGCGTAGTAGTCACCCGCCTCGACATTCTCGATGCCTTTGAGCGGTTGAAGATATGTGTGGGCTATGAACTGGATGGAAACAGGATTGATTCCTTCCCGGCCAGTGTCGCTGCATTAGAGCGCTGCCAGCCTATCTACGAAGAATTGCCCGGGTGGCGAGTCCCCATCAGCCACATTCGAGAGTATGAGCAATTACCTCGTGAAGCCAGACAGTATATTGCCAGATTAGAAGAACTCATGTCCTGCCCGGCAAGCCTCATCTCCGTGGGCGCTCAACGGAACCAGAATATATACATGAATCCAGTCTTGTAGCTCTCCGTGGTCTGATATTCTTACGTCAGGGGCAGGTCGATTCGATAGTTCTTAAGCGCATCCCTGATTAGAGCGGCTGATTTTTCGTCGGGCTCGGTAAGCGGCAGACGCGGCCTACCCACGTTGAAGCCGATATGATTGAGGGCATACTTGATTGGAATCGGATTGGAAACAATGAACAACGCATTGATTAATGGTAGCAGGTGATGATGTGCGCTAGCAGCTTCTTGCATTTTACCTTTGATAAAACTATCAATCATTCCCCTTATCTGGTTACCGACCAGATGCGATGCGACGCTGATAACACCGTAGCCGCCCAGAGCAAGTATCGGTAGGGTGTCACTGTCATTGCCACTCCAAACGATAAAACCTTCCCTGGCACCACTAACAATCCTGGAGATTTGCTCCAGGTTACCACTGGCTTCCTTGACTCCGATAATGTTGTCTATCTTGCTCAGTTTGATAACGGTCTCTGCCGATAGACTGGTAACAGTGCGTGACGGCACATTATACAGGATGCATGGCAGACTGGTGCTATCGGCAATTGCTCTGAAGTGCTGGTATAAGCCTTCCTGGGTAGGTTTATTATAGTAAGGTACCACCAGTAAGCAGGCATCAACCCCGATGCGTTCTGCCGCTTTGGTAGCCTCTAAGGCTTCAGCCGTGCTATTACTACCGGTGCCGGCTACTATTGCTCCCCGCTCACCCACTGCTGATTTTACCTCGCTAAACAGGCGCAGTTCTTCTTCACGGATAAGGGTAGGTGATTCTCCGGTTGTACCTACTACCACCAGACCATCGCTGCCTGAGTCAAGCAAGGCTAAAGCTAACTTCTTAGCTTGTTGGTAATTTACTGCCCCCTCTTCATCGAAGGGGGTTACCATGGCTGTCAGCAGTCGTCCCAATTTCTTCAATTCCCTCTCTCCCATGTAACCAATCTCTTTTCACCATTTCTTCGGCAATCTGGACGGCATTCAGAGCGGCCCCCTTACGAATGTTGTCGGCCACAATCCACATGACTAAGGAATTCTGCTGGGAGGCATCGCGACGGATACGTCCGACACAGACGTCATCGGTACCGGCAACCGCCCACGCTTGAGGATAAAGGCTAATCGCCGGGTCATCCAGTACTTTGACTCCTGGTGCCTGTACAAGTATATCCCGGGCTTCATCGGGAGAAATAGGTTGCGAGAATTCCACATTTACCGCTTCACTATGCCCGATAAGTACCGGGACCCGCACGCAGGTAGCCGAAACGGCAATGCCTTCGGCATGCATTATCTTTCTTGTTTCCTCTACCATCTTCCATTCTTCTTTGGTGTAACCGTTATCGAGGAACACATCTATCTCTGGCAGCAAGTTGAAGGCTATCTGGTGAGGGTAGACATGGGGAACAGTGGTCTGACCCTCCAGCACCTGTTTCACCTGCGCCCTCAGTTCCTCTATGGCGGCGGAACCAGTGCCCGACACCGCCTGATAGGTAGAAACAACAATGCGCTTGATAGGATTGACCTTGTGCAACGGATATAGAGCCGTAACCATCTGAATTGTGGAACAGTTCGGATTAGCTATTATTCCCTTGTGACGCTTAATATCTTCAGGATTGACCTCAGGCACCACCAGGGGCACTTCTGGGAACATTCTAAAGGCAGCGCTATTATCGATGACTACTGCCCCCGATTGGGCAGCTATAGGCGAGAAATGACGACTGATATCAGCGCCGGCTGAGAAGAGGGCAATTTCAATATCCTGGAATGATTCAGAAGTTGTCTCCTGGACTTCAATCTCCTGCTCGTTCACCCTCATTTTTCTGCCTGTCGAACGGTCCGATGCTAAGAGACGCATTGCACTTATAGGGAAACTGCGTTGCTCCAGGACTTTAATAAACTCCTGCCCTACCAGCCCCGTAGCCCCAACAATGGCCATTCTGTATCCCTTCATTGGCGGCTCCTATAAACCAAGAATCTTATCGAGACCATACACCAGTCCCGTTCGCTTGACGACTTCCTTAATGGCTAGTATAACACCTGGCATGAAGCATTCGCGGTTAATGGTATCATGCCTGATACTCAGCGTTTGCCCGGGTGCGCCCAGCAGCACCTCCTGGTGGGCCAGAAGACCGGGTAAACGCACACTATGAATGGTAATACCCTCAGAATTTCCTCCCCGACTATCCGATTGTTGCCCTGCTGGCTGGGAGAAGGGCTTACCTCTGGCATTAACCATTGCCTTGGCTGTAGATAGGGAGGTCCCTGAAGGCGCATCGGCTTTTAGATGGTGGTGCAGCTCGATAATCTCTGCGTAGTCGAAGTACCTGGCAGCTATCTTGGCCAGATGTATCATAAGGACAGCTCCCAGAGCAAAATTTGGAGCTACTATTGCGCCAACATGGTGGGCTTGCGCAAGCTTGTCTATTTCATCAAGCTCATCAGCAGTGAACCCCGTAGTCCCAATTACCAGATGAACACCCCGTGCCGTGGCAGTACGTACCGCCGGCATGGCCGCCTTTCGAATAGTGAAATCCACCAGCACATCTGGATGGGAAGCACTGAGGATGGAGTCCAGGTTCGAGGAAAACGGTACTGTCCTCGAGCTATCTGGCAGAGCCAAGGAATCCCCGGAGCCCTGAATATCTACAGCGCCTACCAACTGCATTTCAGATTCGCGGGATACCGCGCTGACTACCTCTCGTCCCATCCGCCCCAGTGCCCCATAAACTACCACTTTTATTGGCTTCATGAGTTAGCCCCTTTTATACGGAGCACCCCGTCCGCCGGGACGGCCTCCTCTTGCACCCCCCGAATCCGTCGATGACCTATCTCTGGAAAAGCGAGGCTCTTGCGGTTTCCTGAATGGACGCTCTGCAGGTCGCGAAGTCCTTACCCTCTCTGCTGATGCCTCAGGCGATTTTTCAAACACGGCCCGCCGTGACAGGTTTACCCGTCCCATATTATCGATATCAATTGCTTTGACCGTAATCTCGTCGCCCACTTTGACCACGTCCTCAACCTTGGCTACCCTCTGTTCGTCGAGTTCGCTAATGTGCACCAGCCCTTCTTTGCCGGGCAGTATTTCCACCATAGCGCCGAAGCTCAATATGCGGGTCACCTTCCCGGTATAAATGCTGCCGACTTCCACTTCCTTGGTTAGACTTTCGATTCTCTCGATGGCTTTTCGGGCTGATTCTTCATCAGGTGAACCAATAAGCACTGTGCCATCATTTTTTATGTCAATAGTGGTTTTAGTCTCGTCAATGATTGACCTTATTGTCTTGCCGCCAGCACCAATCACGCTGCCAATCTTGGCAGGGTCAATGGTTATTTTATACATTCGAGGTGCGTAGCGGCTTAGTTCAGGTCGACTGATATTGATAGTCTGCCGCATTCTTTCCAGAATACTTAGACGGGCGTCTCTAGCTTGAGACAGCGCCTTTTCTACAATTTCCTGGCTTATGCCCTTTAATTTAATATCAAGTTGTATTGCATTAATGCCTTCGGTAGTGCCGGCTACCTTAAAGTCCATATCGCCATAGGCATCTTCCCAGCCCTCAATATCGGTGAGAATAGCGTATTTACCGGCCTCGTCAGTTATCAGGCCCATAGCTACCCCGGCTACCGCTCTTTTTATTGGCGTTCCGGCGTCCATAAGAGATAGACTACTGGCGCAGACACTGGCCATAGAGGTACTGCCGCTGGAACTCAGTACCTCCGAGACAATACGAATAGTATAGGGGAACTCTTCCGCCTCGGGTATCACCGGTAAGAGGGCGCGCTCCGCCAGGGCACCGTGTCCGATTTCTCGACGCCCCGGAGTCATCATGCGTTTCACCTCACCTGTTGAAAAGGGAGGAAAATTATAATGGTGCATAAAGCGCTTGGTCTCCTCTATACCCAGGCCATCAAGCCGCTGCTCCTCTCCAACGGAACCCAGTGTCGTAATTGACAGGACCTGGGTTTCACCCCGCGTGAATAGCCCCGAGCCGTGGGTGCGTGGCAGCAGCCCTACCTCACAGGTAAGAGGCCGTATCTCTGTCAGGCTGCGGCCTCCCATGCGCTGTTCCTTGTAGAGGATAGTGTTTCTTAACTCGGATTTGGCCTTAGTCTCGAAAGTGGCAACTACATCTTCGGTAGCAAATGTCTTACTTAGACTCTCTGCCACCTGTTTCTTTAGCTCGTTTAGCGCTTCCTCCCGTGATTGCTTTTCCTTCAGGTTCAGTATATTGCCCAGCTTTCCGTCAACCAGGGGTGAAATCGCCGAAATTATCTCCTGGTTAGACTTACCGGCCGGTGTTGGCTTCTTGGGCTTGCCACAGCACTGTTGAAGCTGCTCCTGAAGTCTTATAATATTCTGATTTGCTTCATGGCCAAATTTGATTGCCTCGACGACTATATCTTCCGGAACTTCTCGCGCTCCGGCTTCTATCATCACGATGGCATGCTTGGTGCTGGCAACCACGAGGTCAAGCTGGCTACTATCCATCTG
>Ga0315277_10003279_pt1 | contig 22007 bp, 21 predicted proteins | sample YL17G05_15_MG_FD_203695 | JGI IMG/M metagenome (GOLD analysis project Ga0315277, IMG submission 203695) | Sediment microbial communities from Yellowstone Lake, YNP, Wyoming, USA - YL17G05_15 | ecosystem: Environmental > Aquatic > Freshwater > Lake > Sediment | place: USA: Wyoming | collected...
CTGCAAAATGCTGGCATTCTTCGACAAGCTTGTTGTAACGCGGAACCCCTAGAAACTGCTTTTCCTTGGCGCGCGAAGCTAACTCACGAGCAGTGTTGCGCAGAATGTACATGGACGCACTTGCACGCTGTTTGAATAGCTGAACGTAGTCCTTTTTCTTAACGTCGGTCCACAGGGCCATGGCTGCGGCACTCTCACCAACCATTAAAGAAAACGGATTGGTCGAGTTGTCGGCTACGGTCATGTTTTCGGAGGTTTTGTTTTCGTCGGTCATGGTCTTAACCCTTATAGTCAAAAGGCCAGGCATATAAATAACCCAGCCCTAACATACTCACAATTTAATTAACGCTACAGAGATTTCTCTTTATACATGTATTCTAAATAGCTACGTTGCGCAGGAGAAAGGTCCTGGAATGACAATACGTAGGTAATGTAGGACAGGTCCGTAGTCGCTACGTCCTGTACGGTACGTCCTTTATGGCTACCGTGATGGAATTCCCAAATATCAGGCTCGGTACTCACTTGGACAATAATTTTACTGTAGGACTAGCTTTCTTTCATTACTCCAGGTGCGATGACGAGTGTGCCTTTTACGGCATCGCGCATGGCCTTTAATAAATTAAGGCATGCAAAAATATCTTCGCGTGCTGCGTGGGCGTTCGCATGTTCAATACTGTAATCACTAGTCAGAGCGCCTAAACGGTAGGACTTACGCGCTTTGCCTGATTTTACGTAATCCAAGAACATAGCAATGCCCATTGTATCCAGGCTGTGATAATCAATCATTTGACCGAAAGCTATTTGTCCTGGTGCTTCGTGCTTCTTTAATAAGGCTTCAAGAAAGCCCTTATCAAAGCTCACGTTATGCGCAATGAGTTTTAGTCGTTTATGCGGCTTAATAAATGTGTACACAGCAGCAGCCATAGCAGCCTGCGTCACAGCACCTTTAGCAGCCCATGTTTCAGGGTCATAACCGTTTATTTTTGTTGCAGCTTCTTCGACGATAGCGTCACTATCGGGAAATGCGAACACTCCGAGTTCACTTTGTACTTCGAAGTTACCATCGATCAACAATAAACTTATGTCGATTATTTGGTTTTTCCCTGCAGTGAGTCCAGTTGTTTCGGTATCGATTCCTAGGAATTCAATTGACATAAAAAGTCCTTGACAAGGTTTTCGAGAAGATACAATGCTCGTCCCTGGTTGTCTAGGACAAAATCCTCTTTAATTAAGGCTAATTGTGTTTCTGATGCGTGGATAGCTTCAACAGCATCCGCCTCAGGACGTTTGACGCGTATAATAATACCGCCTGCATTCTTTATAGCTTCTGCTTCAGATATAAAACGCACATCTGAGACAACGACCATGTTACAACCTCTGTTGACCAATAGGTCACGCGCGTGTCCGATCGTGGCGCGTACCCATATGTCCTCATGAATATGCCTAAAGCACTCGGTGCCTACAAATTGTAAGATCTTGCGACCTGTCCAACCCGGTACCTCTTCAAGAGGGGCCTCTTTATCTTCTTGTGTACCAAAAAAAGCACTAGAGGGTGTGTTAAACGCGTTCTTGAATACTCCCGCACAGAGCACTTTAAGTTGACCCGCACAGGCAATTTTTACTACAAGTTGTCCGCGCAGTTTTTCTTGTGCGCAAATAAAGTCGCTTACGGTATCTTTGCCTGCAGCAGCTCGCCCGGTAATACCAATAATGGGGTAGGTCATGTTAAACATGGCCGCACCTTAACAGAGCCAAGTAAACGTGTAAATGCCTATTCTCGGAGAGAATTACGCGTAATTGTCCCGGGACAGGTAACTTGCCGTCTGGCGAAGCCTCGGCAACTTACCGGGTACAGACATTGTTGCATAGAAAGCGGTACACTTTCTCTTGTGCTTTGCACGCGCATTTACACTGCGTTATTCTACATACCTGTGATTTGTGAAATCACGCTAGGCGGGAGCAATTGGGGTTAAAACATTCTTATTATTAAGTCCTACTTAATTATAGGAATGTGTTTAAGCTGGAATTGCCCGACGGAGCGCTCTGTATTTTGCGTTCGCGCCCGCGGTACACGGGCATAGGCTTTTGCCTGTGCGTATGTGAATAGGGTCACGTAACTGTGATCTAAGGCGTGCCTTAGTAGTGTAATCACTCCGTTTACTTAATGTCGCGCCAACGGAACATTGGCTTTAGGTTTTCAACCTTGTCTTACGTGTTGCACGAACCACACCTAGTGTTTTGTACGAGCTAGCTAAGGAGGCGGGTTGAGTGAGGGAACACAGCGGAGCTAGTGTTAAATCGAATAAGGGAATTTGCGAGGTACGAGCGAAAATTACCGTTTTGATTTATAAGCGCGAAGCTGCCGAACGGCCCGCCGATGCCTAGCTAGAAACTTGGGTTGGCTAGTATCAATTAGCATACAGCTATTTGATAGGACGACCCAAGTCGGATTGTGTATCGCGACACCGGTACAGTGTCCTTTGGATTTTATCCATGCGTGTTGGTTGGGGCGTATTGTTGTTAGTGTTGGTGTCTTTAGATGACCCGTAAGACCTAGGCGGTCTGCAGGGTGGTACTTAATCTTTACTGCCTACTTAATTTTAGCGCGGAACACGCCAAAGTACTAACTATAACTTGTTTCACACCAACACCTGTTTTCAATGATTAAGCCGACGTAGTGAGCGCAACGACGCTCGTCCGGAAGGAGTGTAGCGAACGAGCGATCTTAAGCGGTGATTTTTAACAATGCCTTATATGCGTAGGAACGGCCGGTAGGGAGACGGTCGGTGTGAGATCTTACGAAACACCGTGAGGCGAACGAACGATAGAGACGCACGCTTCGTCGGGGTTTTGTCTTTCCGTCTGAAATTACTTAGAAGGTACGTCTAAATAGAACTGTTTGTCGCATTGTACACTATGCTGGTGCTGTACGGCAATTTCACGTGCCCGAAATTGCAACGCTTTTGCATTAAACTCTGTTTAAAAGCAAAATATCGGGTAGAGGTACGTAGTCGACGAAACATCGACCAAGGGGTAGCAATTAAAAATGTGCCATAGTGTTATAGGTATACCTTTGTTAGCTTGGTGGACGAAGCAACTACTGTAGATGATCTCATCGTGCAGTATGAGATGAGACCAACTACAAGGTGCTTGTTTTCTATTACTGCGGTTCGCAGAACACTTATTTTATGCGTATACATGTCTATAGTGCGCGGAGCTATATTAACTCCTTTAATATACGTAGCGCAATTTGTTAGTCCGAGCAATCTAACTTGTCTTACAAGTTTACCCTAAACTGCCTGGACTCAATGCAGTGAGGTCGGTGCAACCTCGGTCCTAAACAATGCGGACACTTGCACATGTAGTTAGTTGCCGTCTTCGTCTAGTAAATAAAAAGGAACTGACTCGTCAGTGCTTACTTGATCGAAGCTGCGCTTGATCTTTGTATTACCTTTTACCACAGAAATGTAATCTTTATAGTCGGCGTAACCTAAGGCTTGTAACACAGGTAATTTGCATAGATCACAGAATACATTGTTTATCCCTGCCTCAAGGCTTGGTGCACAACTATATACGTCTAGCCAGCCTACAGGCCATGTGGCATCTACGACGAAACAACCGTTGTCATCTACAGCAGCTTCAACAAATTCTTGTTTTTTGCATTTGGAACATTTAAAGTTTAGAAACTTCCGTTCGCGCATAACGCCTGCGTTGCTACGTTGGTGTGTTGAAGCTACACCGCGACTTGAAAAGGTATAGCTGGATGTGCTGCATAATTGCTCAATTTGAACACATCTAGAATATCGTGTAAAGGCGGTCTTGAGGCAATGATATTCTCAATATCCGCTAGTGTTTTTATAGCAGGGCTTATACAAAGTTTAGGTAATGGCAGGCATGGACGCTGGATCTGTTCTTTAAGGCCTTCAATGTGGTTTACGTAAATATGCGCATCCACCAGCGTGTGTGAGAATGCTCCCACTTTTAACCCACTGAGATGCGCCATTAAATGCAGTAAGAAACTGTAGCCTGCCAAGTTGTAGGGTGCGCCAAGGGCGATATCCGCTGAGCGTTGCAATAGTGCAAGGTTTAAACAGAGTTCCCCCGTCTTATCAATCTGGGTATTCAATACCCACGTCAAATGGCAGGGCGGCAAAGGTGCTGTTTGTGCAACGCCTGGCGCCCATGCACTTATTACTATTCTTCTTGATAATGGGTTAGTTCGCAATTCTCGAATCGCGAATGTGATTTGATTATTGAAGCTTGCGATGGTTTCAGGTCCGACTTGGCGGTGTACCGGGAATTTCATCCAAGCAGGACCATAACAATTGGCTACGACGCCTTCTTCGTTGGTCCACGGTTCCCAGAATTTGATGTTGTAGTGGCGTAGAAACGCGGCGTCATCGGATCCAGACAAAAACCACAGATTTTCTAGTACGATGTGTTCCCACTTCATTTTCTTTGTAGTAAGTAACGGGAAACCCTCGGCCATCTCGTGTTTATAGTGGTACCCAAATACGCCAACAGTATCGACACCCGTTCGGTTTTCTTTGCAGGTTCCCTCTTGGAGTACGTGACTGACGAGTTCAAGATATTGTCTCATTACCAGGCCTCACGTAGTATTTGTCAACTGCGAATAGCTGTACCATGAATGCTGATAACTCAGTAACTGGTTCATTAGACAGCGCAACTAGAAAGTCGTAGATTTCTAAAGGCGAGGCATCTGCTATTTTGAATTTCTGTAATTTATGCAGAATCAACGGAGATGCTTGACTATCCGGGGTGTTCAACAATTGCGGCCAAAGGTTAACCCACATTTCTTTAGCGAATTCGGCTTTGTCTGGCATATAGCTCCAAAAAGAAAAGCCCGGTGACATATCACCGAGCTCAAATTACTCAAAACCGTTTTAAAGGTTAGGCCGACACAATTTCAGCGTTTTGGCCGTTCATGAGCGCAGGCTTGTTCTTGCTTCCCTTAGGACGTCCAGGGCCACGCTTTACGGGCTCACCTTCGGAAATAGCACTGACATTAAACGCGGGAGTAACGGACTTGGGCTTGCGAGTAACACGGATGGGGGCGTCATCTTTGGATTGTACAGCAACCACAGTCTCGTCTTGTTCATTGTCTTCACGGATAATCTTTGGCGGACGGCCGCGCCTTTTAGGAAGCCCTTGGCTTACAACCGGTGCAGCTACAACTGCCTCGGACTTTGTTTCACTCTTTGCCTTGGCCGGACGTCCGCGCTTTTTGGGCACAGGTGTAGCCGCTACCAACAATGCCTCCGCTGCAGCAGCCTCAGCAGCAATAGTGGCATTGGACTTACGGCCGCGCTTTTTGGGCGCATCAGCAGCAACTGCCTTGGGCGCAGTCGCAGCAGTCGCAGTAGTTGCAGCAACCGTAGTTTTCACAGCATTAGTGCTTACGCCCTTCTTACCGTGCGTCGAAGCAATCAAGGCAAGGTCTGCCTGACTGGGACGTCCGCGCTTACGGGCAGGTTCCTCAGGAATGACGGGCAATGGAATATCCATGATTTTTGTAAACAAAACACTCTGCTTTTTAGCTGCCGCTGTACAGGCCTTGTAGCCTGCCACGTCCTTGGCTGTAAGCGTTTTGTTATCTTGAAGTACGTTGTCGACCATCTGGACCATCTCTTCGAGGCGGTTCAACTGGTTTTCGACAAGACGCTGTCCATATTCAAGCGTACGAAGTGCATTGGGGCGGGCCGCCATGGGGAATCTCCTAGACACTAGTCTTTAGTTTTTAACTAAACTAATGTTAAGTTAGATATCAAAGACGGTGAAGTCAAGCGTATTACGTATTTGCGTCGTAATATTCTTGGGCACACACACAAACGTCGTCGAATTGAGACAGTAGCGAATCCCGTTGTGCTTGGGTTATATCCGTACCTTGATTTGGCGGATTTCCATAAGCATTACGAAGGTTTATATTGGCCAACGCTAAGCCAAAAATGACCTCTATATCGGATAGACTTCGGAACTTACGCTGCTGAATCACGAAACCTACAAGGTCGTCCGTAAAGGACGCAGCGCGTTTTATGAAGTCTCGCGTACGAACATCTTCGTAGCGCTTAATGGCCTCTGCGTTCAGAGTTTGTCCCTCTGTAACTTTTATGTACTCAGCGTCGTCTTCCCTCAGCGTCTGGCTGTTGTTTAAAAACTGCCTGCTGAAGGAATCCAAGCCTTTCAAGCTCACATCTTCATCTTTGGCCATCTTATGTGCCCTCCAATTTATCTAGATGTACGTATTGCCGTGGTTCTTTAGCCTGTACGTCGTAGAACACATCGGTAATCCGGTACCCAACAGGTACGGACTGCGCGCTAAACGTGTCCTTCATGTACAAAAATAACTTCCCGCCAGGGTGAAAGGCTGGGAACGCTTTATCAGAAATGTTTTCTTTCTGATCTATAACAAATACGGTAATCCAGGCAGAGGAATTAGTTGCCAACGACGCGTCCGCCTGTTTTGTCTTGCAACTGCTTGAGCAAATCGGCCTTTGAAAGTTTGTAACTTCGCACGGAGAACGTCGTGCAATTTGTTACGACCTCGCCCTTACGTACAATGTACGGTTCGGACAGCGGACTACCCTCGGCCACGCGCTTAACGCCCTCAGGGAATTTTTGACCGGGGCCTTCTTTAGAAGGGTACGTACTCTTGACAGCACACCAGGCCCAAGCTGTCTCGCGTACACCACCCTTGGCGGGTTGTCCGCGCATGACAGGGTCATAGTGTTCACACAGGTCACACGGATTTGAATTTAACGAATTAGCCATGATTAGACTTTATAGGGTCTTATTCTGTATTCCTCAAGTTTTTTCTTGAGCACAGGGTTTGATTGCATTCGTATAAACGCCTGTACGAAATGAAAACGCCCTAGCTCTCGGGTTGCGGCTCCCGGGATAGCCAAGACCCATCCGTCTGCACGCTGTATGTAGAAATGAATGTTGCGTATTTGTTTGAGGTCTAGTTTAGCTAAAATGATGCCGTATTCGGTCAGCGTACTCTCAAGGTCTTTTCTGTGATCAACACAGAATTCAAGCAATCTAGCCGCGGCCATCGGTGTGTCGCTAACGTCTTCTACAGTAATTCCTCCGTATCCTTTTAATTCAATAGTGGCTATCGCACGCGGACTTTCGTTATCGTCACCGCTGCGTCGAGTAGACGTAACATGCACAGGGCCCGGAGCTTCAGGCTTTGGTGCAACGGGTGCGACTTCGATAGTACGCCACGGGTCGTTTAGGAGCCCGGGTGCTTTTTTAGGTGTAGAGGTCATTAGACCAATAGTATATTAGAACTTTGTCTGTTTAGTCCTGGGTTTTTGCAATCGTAATGAACGAAATACACGCGTTCATTAAGGGCAATGCCTACGTCTGTAGGATCCAGCGGGTTGACAGCGTGAGGATTTATTACTTGGAAAACGGGTTGTATCATATCATTAGCTGCAAACTTCTGCTTACATCGAATGCAGCTATGAATATCAGGTGTCATAGACCAACTCGCGAATAGGGGTTTATCACAGCTAAAGTGAACCCATGTGTTGCGTACGTCTGCACCAATGAGGCCGATCTCTATTTGTTTTTCGAAACTACGTACAGATTTATGCCAGTACGCGGCGAGAACCAGGTGCGTATCTTCGAAGGGTTTACTGCAAACAGCACAATTATGCGCCAGTGCTTTAATCTGTAGATTGCCTAGCATGCCGTGTAGCTATTCCTTTACAGACTCTTTCTAAGTCCGTGTATGGATGCAAGCCAATTGTACGCAGTACACTTTTGCCATAAAGAGCATAATGTACACGGGAATCGAGGATTGCGATGAATCCTTTGTCTCTCTGACTACGTATAAGGCGTCCTACACCCTGACGTAAATCAAATAACATGTCTGGAACACTTACTAGTTGTAGTGCGGAATTCCCACCGTATCTTTCGTTAATTGCTTTGCTGCGTGCTTTAATGATAGGATCGTCTACCTGTGGAAATGGCAATTTGCATATAATAACAAGGAAAAGTTTATCTCCGGGTACATCTACGCCTTCCCAAAAGCTTTTAAGTCCGAGCAAAGTCGCTTTAGGTGTAGTCCGATAGCGTGAAAGCGCGTCCTCTGCGCTGAACTCGCCCTGTGCATAGATAGGATACGGAAACATTTTTGAATGCAGGTACTGCTTTACATGTTCTAATTCAACTTTAGACGTAAATAATACGAAGGCATCGCCTTGGCTCGCATAGATGAGTTGATAGACATGCTCACTTAAAGCATCCCTAAAGGCGCCTTGGGCATCACCGTCCCGAGTCTCCGGGTAAGGCATGTTCTTTGAAGTGGGCACGAACAAGTTAGCTTGTTTTTGCATATCGAAAGGCGATGGGAAAACCTCAGACGCGTACGTCTGGCCGAATAAGCCTACACGGTTTGCGAATTCATTAAACGAATCATTTATCGTTAACGTAGCGGACAGATATGTAATGTTCTTTCCAGGTAGATAAGAACCTACGTTAACAGGCATACTCTTTAATACGTAATTGGTCTTGCCGCGCCAGTCGCTTTTTTCCAAGGCCCACGTGCGGTTTATCGGACTTACAATAAGAGACTCAAATGTAGTAATACAATCTCCGATTGAGTTTAATAACTTATCAATTAGAATAAAATTGTTCTGATCTTTCAATTCAGAGGGAAACCCGCTTCGGGTCTCAATGTCAGACCTGTCCGCTAAATATTCGTATGAGTCCCGCGTCCATCGAGACATAAGCAGCCTGCGGATGTTTTCGGCAGATCCCTCGAATATGGAACTCAAAAACTCTGTCGATACAAGACTGTCACGTACACACTTTGTAAGGTCTATGAGCGTTGAGATACAGGCGCGGGCGGTGGGTGTGAGTTCATTGCTCTTTGATTTATGTATAATCTGAAGTTCTTTGAACGCATCAAGCCACACAGGTTCAAGCGCTGCGAGCTCTGGCGACTGCCCTTTTTGTTTATTACGGCTTTTAAGAGTATTGAATTGCTTATTTAAAGTATCTATAAAATTCAGATTAGTGCTATTTGAAAAAGCTTCACGTATTCCGTTTTCAATGTTATGCGCTTCATCGATAATGATATGGTCAAACTGACCCAATAAATAGAAATGCGGTAGCTCTCTACGCAATTTGTAGTGATAGCCTAGCAACCAATTATTGGTAACCACTACATCTGAATCAAGCATTTGTTTGCGAGCGTTAACGTAGCCACAAGTCTTGTAATGCGCGCATTCAACACCGATGCAATCTTCAGCGTTCAACGTTTGATCGAGCTTAAGGTGTAGTTTTTCGCTATCTTCCCACCGGCCATAAGCACTTTTCCCAAAAAACTCAGAGTATTTAGGCCACTCCTTAGTTCCGTGTTTCTCACGCTTAACGCGTAAATAGCACGCATAGTTTGATTTACCGTACCCTGAGAAAAACTTAAACTCGCTATTGGCGTGTCCTATTTTTCGCAGGTAGGTCTGTATATAAGGCAAGTCTTTTTCAAGCAATTGGGCTTGTAGTGCCTTTTTGGCTGTCGAAATAATAGTGCGTTTACCTGCTAAAATAGCAGGCAATAAATAGGCAAAGCTTTTACCTACGCCAGTTCCTGCTTCGTACATTGCAGCTCCGCCGTCGCGGATATTAGACGTAACACCGTCAGTAAGAGCAATTTGTCCAAGACGTACTTCATGTACAAACCCCAACGCGGGCTGGCTCAATAAATCAAGCGCATCAGGGTACTGTCGCGCATCACAATATAAACAGTCGTACCCTGTTGGTTCACTTTCCATAAAGGGCATGACGGCGGAGCAGCCGTTACATTTCATGTACTGTTTCCTGTTCCCTTGAGCATGCGAAAGAATTCAAATTCTCGGAGAATACGGCGGGCATATCCGCTATGTAGCGGGTGCAAGTACAGGTCTTTATCACCCCAATTGTAGCGCTCGATGACAATTAGATCTCGTGCTGTTTTACTTTCAGACGTATCTTTCCTGGGCCCTACCATGCCGTAAAAGTAGCCGTCTAAGGCTGTACGCTCTAACCTATTCAAACGCGTAAAAGCAGGGGATTTATATTTTACAATGAAATGAGATACGCGGTGTGTTAGGACACAGGCGCCTACTTTATAGGCGAAATCAAGGTCATCGATTAGACGCTTGATGTCGTCTTTATTGGATACTCCACAGTTCGACGCGGTGATTGAAGGGGCTCTTACTTGCAATACGCCGACGTCTGCACGTGACATTTTGGGTATAGGTTTAGTCAAAATAGTATTGTCATCTAAACGAATGACTGAACGAAATGATGATTCGTGCATTGCTACAGCGGCAATCAAAGCAGGAAGGTCGTTTTCGGTGTTGAAATTATGCCAACCGCCGAGTACTGCGAAGTTTTCCCACTCTTTTCTGTAGAGATCAGCAGCTCCGACAATGGCTACTGCGTGAGCGCTCGCTCTAGCTTCTCTGTCTTCAGCATTGCCTAGTGCCTGACGTGTGTAGGACGCATCTGGTAATTTTTCTAGTATCTTTGATACTAAATGAAGTACTCTGTAATCGGGTTCTTGTGCGTGGGACAGCACGCTAAAGAAAATTGTGAATAGTCCGATTAGTGCTACACGCATAGTTATCTCCATGTCCTTTTACCGTAAAAATATCAGGAGTAAGCAATGAGTTCGCCAGCCCCCGTGATCGGCTCGTATCGTAAACCCGCCGTGGCGAGTGATGTACGTGCCGATGCAGTTCCTGAGCCTCAGATTGTGGATAACCGCCCGAAGGTAGAATCTCCTTCACGGTCTCTTACTGAAGGTGTACAGGAAGATCTCAAAAGCAGCATTGATAGAACCAAGGATGCTGCTGAGAAAGCAAAGACATATTCTGAAATCCTCTCTGAACGCGACATCTCGCTTAATAAAGCGCATGCCATTGTAGATGCCATGTTAGAGAAAGGGTTTTACGAAGAAACCCTTGAAGTTACTAAAGCAATTACCGTCACTTTCCGTACTCGCACACAAGCAGATTATATACGTTATCTGCGAGCTATCGAAGTGTATAACCCTAAGTTTGTCGAAGAACAACAAGAAATACAAATACGTTATTTCCTTGCTGCGTCTTTGGTGGCTTTTAAGGGACAGGTATTTATGCATGCAGATGCTGAAAAGCTATATGAATTAAAGCTTGCCTGGCTTGAAAAACAACCTGAGCGCCTGGTCAGTCTACTTGCTTCGAAATTAAACAAGTTTGACCAAAGAATTCAGATAGTTATGAGTGAGGGCGTCGTTGAAAATTTCTAGGTACCCCGAGGGGGTCTGTACGTGCTGAAATGTACGTACAAGTATTACCTCTTCGGGGTATGCCCCCACGCGGATCGATTCAAGATCGTATTGCCTGTGAGATGCTTCTTCGGACACGGAGACGCGCTGTTACTGAGAACGTTTACTTAGCGCGAATACTTTCCGCAGGGTTAAACCTTAACGAGAAGTTATTCCAGCTATGGACTACGATTCTCACGATGGAAGTTTTTCAAGAAAGCTATCAACCAGAGGTGGTGCAAGAGAAGGAGTACGCCCTAAAGTTGATACAGGAAAACGTCACACAGCGTGGCGAGGGCCAGGTGCGTGTTTTCAAGAAGTTGCACAAGTTGACTGTCTTAGAGGACGATTTGAAGCCTGCTACTCCTGCGGAGTACGAGGCGTTCCAACGTCGATTACGCAAGATGCGATTAAACGCAGCACAAGGTAAATAACGATGCCCGGTCCTCAGGATCAGCAATCTGTGCAGCAGTTGTTGGCTGCGATGAACACAATGCAGATGCAGGCGGGGTTAATGCCTGGAGGCATCCCTGTGAATTCAAACCAGCCTGCATTTACACCGCCTTCGATTATGCATCCGTCGCAATTTTCAAATAATTTGCGTATGGACTACGGTTCGCGTTACTCCCCTTTTGCCTCACCACCACCCATGTTCGCGGGCGTATCTCCCGTGATGCGCACAGATTTTGCTAATAGTGTGCTGCCTACAGCTGAAGGTTGGGGTGCTGCACGCCAGCAAGCGCAAGGAAATGCCAATACCCGTCTTACCTACGCAACAGCGGGCGCGACTATTGGCGGTGGACTTTTGGGTGCGGCTGCAGGAGCTAAGCTGGGAGCTATGGGGGGTATGGCTTTAGGCCAAGCGCTTATACCCATACCTTTTGTAGGCGCGGCCATTGGTGGTGCTATTGGTGGAATAGGTGGCGGTTTAGTAGGCGGTACCGCGGGTAGCGCAATGGCTGAATTGCCTTTTAATATAGCTTCGAGTCAACGACACCGTGCGTTGCAGTTACAGAATATGAGCATGTTAAATGTCCGTTCAGGTACGGATTTAAGTGCTTCAGGCATGGGGTTAAGTAATACCGCGTCTATGAATCTCGAACGTAACTTGACGAACATGACAGACAACCGCAATTTTCAACGCGGTACTGGTGGCATGTTTAATCGTCAAGATATGATGAAGATTACGCAGATATCGGCTCAAGTAGGGCTTTTAGATAACACGCAAACCGTTGATCAAATAACGCGTGAAATGAGTAAAATAGGTCGCGCTCTTACGACTTTCATGAAAATAGTAGAAGAACCTGACGTGCAAGAAGCCCTGAAAATGATGGGTAAAATGCGCGGTATGGGTATGAGTATTCCTGAGACAAACATTGCTGCGAGCAATGCCCGACAATTTGCACGCATGGCAGGCACTACTGTTCAAGGTGTAATGGCTCAGGGCATGCAAGGTGCGAGCATGTTTCAGGCTTACGGCATGTCCGCAGGTGCTGGATTTAACACGGGCATGGCGGCTACAGGTGTTGCGGGTATTGCTGCAACTACAATGGACCCACGACAACTTTCCATGTTGGGCGGTCGTGAAGGCATGACGCAGCATTTAGTCGGCGCGGCTGCCAAGATTGCTAACATAGATGCGTTTTTACCCGGTCTTTCTACAATGGGTGCAGATGGTAAATTAAGCATTAACCGTAAAATGTTAATGGAATTTGCCAATGATAAACGCAGCGTTACCGGTCTTGTACAAGAGAGTGGTCGGCAATTGAGCGGAATGGGCACTGCGGGTTTTGCTGAAGCGTACGCTACGCAACGTGCAGAGTTGCAAGATCAATTTATGCGTACTTTAGGCCCTCAGGGGGCAGTTTTGGCTCCCATGATGGTTGCCCGCAATTTAATGGAGACGGGTGCGGTAAAAACGCTTGGGGCTGGATTATCCATTGCGTTAGGCGGCGATGAAAAACAAGCACGCGCTGTTGAGCTCGCTGCTAAAAGCGGTAATTTGTTTAGGGACATGCGTAATGCTGCACGTCCAGAGAGTTCGTTGTACCAAGCAGGACGTTTAGAAAAACGGCTGGATCAACGTGAAAGAGCAGGGTCCGAAGCTTGGAGTCAATTTGGGGGTCAACTGGGGACTCAAGGACTCCACAGAGCTCTTGAGCGCACGGGTATAGGTTTTGATAATTTTTTTCAATCTAAATTCGGCGGCAATGTAGATATCGAAGAACAACAGGCCGCACAAGGCGGCGGAGATATTTTACGTGCTGTAAGGGCTACCCGCTTTGGTAGCGCCCCACAACTTGCGCAATTACAAGAAAAGCTAGGGAGTGAGGAAGGGCGCAAAGGTATTGTTGGAGCTCTTGCCGGTACACATGCAGAGATTCAAGCAAGCGTAGCTAGAGAAGCTAGGGTGGGTGCGTTTAGAGAAAGTATTGGTGCCGTTGCTTGGCCCATTAGGGGTCAAACAGGACCTGAAGGCCTGGGTTTTGGTCCGAAGAGCGAATATTTAGAAGACACCATTGATCGTAACCAGGGCTATACGACGCGTTATAAACGGCTTCTAGGTATAACAGGAGGACCGCGCAGCGCAGATCAGACAGAGCGTATCGCTACTGATGCAGAAGATTTAGGCAGCCTTATAGAACGAGGGCGCAGTTCTAGAGGCAACGTAGATATAACCCAAGGTATATCAGCACGCCTCGGTGCTATAGGCATGAGCGCTAAAGATGTTACTACAGCACTTGCAGCCGCATCGAGTGGCGTAGACCGCTATGCTTCATCTAAAGTAGGAATCTTTGGAGGCATGGAAGGCGACGCCACGATGGGTGGCTTTAAAAGCGCCATAGAGAAAAGGTTAACGGATTCAGGGTTTGCACCTGACAAGGTAGCAGCCATGATGGCCGATCCCGCCTTTATTGAGAAAGCCATTGGAGCCGGAGAAGGTGGGCGTACGGAGCAAGTTAAGAACGTACTTTCACAAGTCGAGAAATCCGGCGCGGATATACGTGCTGCTCGCGAAGGGCGTTACACGATACATACACGAGCTCAAGCAGATGCGGGTGCTGCAAAAGCGCTGGGTGCTCTGGGTATTTTTGGAAATCGCGCCAACGAAGCAGACGCGAAGAAACTGATGGAAGTATTTGGCGCTGAAGGCGGAGACGCTGAGATACGCAAACAATTAATGATTGCGAAATCGTTAGACGAATCTGCAAAATACGATGTCAATAATGGAGACCCTGAGAGCGCAGAACGTAAACGTGCGCAAGCTATTAAAATACGAGATGATTTAGAGCAGGCCACCAAGAAAGACCCGAAAAAACGGGACGCCTTAGCCAAAGCAGCTGCATATGTTGAGGGCTTAGGTTCAACAATGTCGACCTCGACGTTGGAATATGTGGGTGAGGCTTTCCTAGGTAAAGGCGTAACGGATCGAATAGATAAAGGCAAAACGTCCGCCGAAGGACATAGTCGCGCTATTTTGAAAGCTGTAGCCGCGGGTAAAGACATCCAAGACCGAGGAACCATAGATGAAGGCATGGTTAAAAAACTCGGTCGTAAAAATTACGAAGCCTTCTTAGCCGCCGAGAAAAAACAACCCGGTAGCGGCATGGCTGCGTTACAGGGTATTGCTAAAGGCGCAGTTGCTGGCGGGGGTACGCTCGGTACCCTTACTAAAGCGCAAGTGGCTAAAATCGCGGCAGGTACAATGCCTGAAGGCGAATTGTTACAACAAGCCGCGGGCGATCTTACTGGCGGAGCACAAGGCGTTACTTCGGGAGGCAATACATCGGGAGCCCCTACAACAGGGCTAAGCGACGTATCCGACGCCATGATTACCAATATGGAAGATTGGGCAAATAAGACGTATATCCGCGCGGATAAGTCGTTTAGTAAACTCGATGAAGCGGCGGATAAGTTGTTGGCGTACACGGGTAACGTGCCGCATCCAGATAAGCCCAATGACGAAGCAGCAGTTCAGGCCGCCCAGGATGAGGCAGGGCCTTTAGGCTCTGTGGGTGCGTGGATGGAACGAGTAAACCGCGCCATGGGGAGCACGTAATGACAACCAAAGTACTATTCCCAAGTGCTGTCGACTATATCCGCATCATTAACCACAACCTAGTGGATAATGCATTAGGAGGACGTAGCAGTTTTGTAATTATGCCTAGTTTGTATCAACGGGCTTATTTACTCACGCACGAAACTGGCGAAGTACACGTCATAGACGATTTCGAAGCACCTGACGAGAGTATCACTGCAGCCCGCAGGGCTCGCGTTAACGTTATCACCAGTATCAAGTGAGATAATAATGGCTATTCCCGGTTTTATCACTGGCGGTGATGTATTCACGGTAGTTAACCGTGCACAGGTTGTGAGCGAATTCGCGACGCCTATTATTGACATACCTATTTTTCAAGATACCAATGCGAGTTCCAAACCCCAGTCTAATTTGGGCGTCTTTGGGACCAATCCGGGATCTACATCTAAATTCGCTAAAAACATAGGGTCTAGAGACGATGACTATCGCGATACAATGGCCCGGCTTTTCATTGATATGCCAAAGGACTTGGCAGGCTTTCTAGCTAGCGTGTCCCCTGCGACGCGTCCTCTAGCTGAAGTATTAGCGTCTGGAACAGGCACAGGCGGTGCTAGTGGCACTGGTTTTATTGATTTTCTATTAACGAGTGCTAACGAGAATTTCCAAGAGAAAGCACAGATAGTCGATACATTAACCGATAACTACGTAGCATTCTATTCGGGGCAAGAGCCACCTTTATTTAATTACACAGGCGTTCTTTTAAATACGTATCAAGACGACCAACGTGTGTGGATGTTGCGTTTATACCGGGAAATCCTTAGAGGTTCCCGGCTTGCCGCACGTAACTTGATAGTACGCCTTCGTTACGACAGCTTTATCGTGTCAGGTTACTTAGAGTCGTTACAAATGCGGCTCACAGGCGAGACAGAGCATACTGCCTCGGAGTTTTCTTTTACGCTGCGGGTTAAGCGCATGGTTGTTACAACCAAAGCGCTCGGAGCACCCACAATAGCGTTAGCTAAGACTGATACATCTGAACTCGCAATTACAGCTCTCGCTGAATCAGCAAAAGAGGCACGTAATGCAATGGCCTTTAGTGATCCCACAACCGCAACTAACTTTCCCGCGACGGACGGTCCCACAGGTACAGGCGCTGAAAATGCCAATATCGCTACGCGCACAATATTGCGTGCAGCAGGTAAGACTGATGCAGAAATTAATGCCTTACAAATCAAAGCAGATGCTTTGAGTACCACGCCCCGAGAAGAAGATGCCAGAGCAGCTACCGCAGATCCCCAAGCACAAGTAGTCGATAAACTTGTAGCTAACGTAAACGGTACAGATTTAAGCCGTACAAACCCAACAAACGCTACGCAAGATTCCTTGGGCGGCGCCACCAACGTGTACGGACAAGAACGAGAACCCGGACCCGTATCCTCACAACCCGCGATCAACAGTACTCTTACAGGTTATCGTACACCGAAAGTACAGCTAAAGGCCATTCGAAAGAAACGAAGCCGCGGAAGACCAAACGTGGTCCCGACTTATACTGACGACGAATTGTCAATTGTCGACGCAGCATCGGGCAACTAAGCACCTAGCTAGGCTGTGATCTGAAGACAAGTTCGCTATAATAGAGCAGCTATGCCCGCCTCTATTATATTCAATCAAGTGCCGCTAGCCGCTGGTGTTGCAGGCAAGGCGCGTCATGATTTTGCCGTAGGCGCCGTAGTTACGTGCAGTAACTCAGCCGTATCCACAGCCTATCTGTGGACTTTGATAGATGCTCCGATCCGCTCAGCTTTAGTTAGAGGTACCACCGGTACAAATAGTACCTTCTTGTTTACGCCTGATGTAAAAGGCACGTACCTCGTAACGCTCCGAGTAGATAACTCCGTAGCTCCCGCAGATAACACATCTAATTTCTGTGCAATCCTGACTTTCGCAGCCGGTACACTAGCTTGGCGCTATAAAGCCGCTGGAGAACGCAACGAAGATAACATTGATTTCGTAGGATTGGGATTTACTGGAAATGACAACGTACGTGGTTGGGCTACTCCGGATGATCTAGAGCGAGAAGCTACCGAAGACGCCGTTTACAAAGTCCAAAACGCCGTTGTTACTTCGCCAGGCTTGGGTATTGCGGCGTTAGTAAAATTGGACGTTGCTACCGGTAAATTTAATACCAGTGTAGTACCCACTGTAACAGTAGCCGCTAATTCAATAACCAACGTTGAATTAGCCGATGTTGCAACCCAGACATTCAAGGGACGCACTACTGCAGGCACAGGTGACCCGCAAGACCTGACTGTTACGCAAGCTACTGCGTTATTAAATACGTTTACATCCGGTGCAAACAATCCCGGCATTAAGGGTTTAGTTGTACCCCCCGTGCTCGGTGATATTGGTAAGTTTCTCAAAGGAGACGGCACTTGGGATACGCCGGCTGGAAGCGGCGGTATCACAGCGCTGACTAGCGATGTCACCGCTACAGGACCCGGGTCCGCAGTCGCAACAATAGCCGCCGACGCTGTAACTAATGCCAAATTAGCCAACGTCGCAACACAGACATTTAAAGGTCGTACAACAGCAGGTACCGGAGATCCCGAAGACTTAACAATTACGCAAGCTACTGCGTTATTAAATACGTTTACATCGGGTGCGAACAATCCCGGCATTAAAGGTTTGGTTGTAGCGCCTTTGATCGGTGATATTGGTAAGTTTCTCAAAGGAGATGGCACCTGGGATACGCCTGCTGGAAGTAGCGGTATCACTGATTTAACCGGTGATGTCACAGCTACGGGCCCTGGATCTACCGCAGCAACAATAGCAGCTGACGCTGTAACTAATGCTAAATTAGCCAACGTTTCGACTCAAACATTTAAAGGTCGTACAACAGCAGGTACCGGAGATCCGGAAGATTTAACTACGACGCAAGCTACTGCGTTATTAAATACGTTTACATCGGGTTCAAACAATCCCGGGCTTAAAGGGCTAGTTGTAGCGCCCGTGCTCGGTGATATTGGTAAGTTTCTCAAAGGAGATGGCACCTGGGGAACGCCTACTGGAAGTAGCGGTATCACCGATTTAACTGGTGACGTCACTGCCACTGGACCCGGGTCAGTAGCTGCAACAATAGCAGCTGACGCTGTAACTAATGCTAAGTTAGCCAACGTAGCAACACAGACATTTAAAGGGCGTACCACCGCAGGCTCTGGTGATCCCGAAGACTTAACCGTTACGCAAGCTACTGCGTTACTAAATACATTTACTTCGGGTTCAAACAATCCCGGACTTAAAGGGCTAGTTGTAGCGCCTGTTCTCGGTGATATTGGTAAGTTTCTCAAAGGAGATGGCACCTGGGGAACACCTGCCGGAGGCGGCGGAGGCATTACTGATTTAACTGGTGATGTCACGGCTACGGGACCGGGATCAGTCGCAGCAACAATAGCGGCTGACGCCGTAACTAACGCTAAATTAGCCGATGTTGCGACTCAAACATTTAAAGGTCGTACAACAGCAGGTACCGGAGATCCCGAAGACTTAACAGTCACGCAAGCTACCGCGTTACTAAATACGTTTACTTCGGGTTCAAATAACCCTGGTCTCAAGGGTTTAGTTGTAGCGCCCGTTCTCGGTGATATTGGTAAGTTTCTCAAAGGAGATGGCACCTGGGGAACTCCTGCCGGAGGCGGCGGAGGTATCACCGATTTAACTGGTGATGTCACGGCTACGGGACCGGGATCTGTAGCAGCGACAATAGCTGCCGACGCAGTGACTAATGCCAAATTAGCCAACGTTGCGACGCAGACCTTCAAAGGACGCACCACCGCAGGCACGGGTGACCCTGAGGATTTAACCGCGACGCAAGCTACCGCGTTACTAAATACGTTTACATCGGGTGCGAACAATCCGGGTATTAAAGGTCTGGTTGTAGCGCCTCTGATTGGTGATATCGCCAAGTTTCTCAAAGGAGACGGTACTTGGGATACACCCGCAGGTGGCGGTTCGTCCGTATCAAATCTTGCAATGGGCCTGCAAGAAACCACAAGCCTTAAAGTAACCAATGTAACGATAGGCGGAATGTTCTTTGACCCCGTCGCAGTGCCGGGTACTACCAAGCTTCGCATGGTCGGAAACTATACGTCCGTTGATGCATCTAGTAGCGCGCGCGTTTATTTGTACGATATGGGTCCCGGCACAGGTATATTTACAGCCGTGCGTAGAGCTGTCGTACAGATTCCGTTTGCGTCAGTTGGTGCGCAGATGAAGGTAGATCAAACATTAACAAAAGTGACTACGCCCGGGGTCGATCTGAACGAAATACACGACGTGGCACGCGTGTACGAACTGCGCATGTACTTGAACGCTACTGACTCTACGCCTGCGATGACCGTGGCGTGGGGCGGCTTTGTAGTTGGCTGATACAAAAATTAATGAGGGTTTGAAATGGCAAAGTTTAGTAACGTAAATCAATTACCACTGACAGGCCCGCTGGCCATGTACAGTGTAAAGACTGTATTACTCAGCGCGGGTTGGACCGTCACTAAGTCAGGAGATGGGCTGGCTTTGTACAGTGCTGCGGGCGATATTATTACGGGTGGGGGCGCCGTTGCAGGCGGCCTTGGAAATACCAGAGCGTACTTTGTAGTCACCGATGCGGCTACCAAGGTTACTATTTCTTTTCAGACTATTAGCAACACAACGTACCGTGTTAAATATTCTGAAACAGGCGCGATGAATGCCGGTTCGCCTAACTCGACGACCACCGGTACTGCGACAGACGAGCAGATTTTGTACGGAGCGGGTACTGATTCGTCGCCGACTGGCACGCAGATGCTGCATACCGATAACACGTATCGTTTCCATATGTATGCAAATTCTACTGCTCAAACAGGGAACGGCACCTATCCGTTTTGGTTTGGCGGCACAATTAGCGCAACCGGTGTGTCCGCTAGTTTCTTTGGCCTAGACGGCATGTCCAATGGGACATACAATTCTTTGGACACTGCACCTCGCGCGTTTCTTACCTGGTATGACGCGACAGGCGGCGTATCTGCTGGTTGGCACGCCACAGCTGATACGAATTTCTATGTACGCGGGTGGGTTGCTTACGGCTTAGGTAACGCGGCATTCAAGCGTTTTTCCATGGCGGAATACCTGGTAAATACACTCGCCGGTTTGGAGACAGACGCGGTTGGCGGTTTCGGGACAGCCACCTTTAACACAGGACCGTATGCTGCGGAAGACGCACCGCTGCCCCTGCTTGTTTCGCGCGTAGCCGGACATGGGACCCTTCCAGGCCCGAAAGGTTTCTTCGCGGATTTTAAAGCAACCTCACATACAGGGCGGTCTTATCCCGATACAATCCTAAACGCAACGGATGCGTATGTTTACATAGGTAAACTCCTTGCACCGTGGCCTGAGACCATATCGCCGAGTTTGTAAGGAAATACCATGGCCGATTTTGGCGCAGTTGTAATGGACGAGCCTCCGCTTAAGCATGCGTATACGGGGGGCGGAACTATAGCTGCCAGTGGGCTAACAGTTCCTCCTCTTAAGCATGCGTATACGGGGGGCGGAACGGTCTCCGCTGTAAAACTCACAGTACCGACGATAAAACGTGGAGCTCAGGCGGGTGGGACTGTATCGGCGTCTTTGCGCACAGTCCCGTCTGTGGTGGCTCTTGCAAATCCTTCAGGCGGTACCGCTTTTGCCACGTTGATATCCTTTGGTGATGCCTTGTTCGTCAATCGCGTATTTGATTCTGTGGCAAACAAGTTTATTACCTGGCCTTCTATTCAGCCTGACCCAACGGGACGTAGGTATCCAGGCCCTGGGCAATTTGGCGTAACGACTTCTGACTACGTGCTTCTCAGCTCCTAATTATCTGACTGAGAACAAGTTGAGGGTTTGAAATGGCAAAGTTTAGTAACGTAAATCAATTACCACTGACAGGCCCGCTGGCCATGTACAGTGTAAAGACTGTATTACTCAGCGCGGGTTGGACCGTTACTAAGTCAGGAGACGGGCTGGCTTTGTACAGTGCTGCGGGCGATATTATTACGGGTGGGGGCGCCGTTGCAGGCGGGTTGGGGAATGCTCGCGCGTACTTTGTAGTCACCGATGCGGCCACCAAAGTTACTATTTCTTTTCAGACTATGACCAACACGACGTACCGTGTTAAGTATTCTGAAACAGGCGCGATGAATGCCGGTTCGCCTAATTCGACAACAACAGGCAGCGCCGCAGACGAACAAATTTTGTACGGTGGCGGTACTGATTCGTCACCTACGGGTACGCAGATGCTGCATACCGATAACCTGTACCGTTTTCACGTAGTAGCAAATTCTACGGCGCAGTCGGGTAGCGGCACTACGCCGTTTTGGTTTGGGGGGACTGTCATTGTAACGGGCGTAGCGGCCAGTTTCTTTGGTTTAGACGGTATGGCTAACGGCACATTCAATGCTTTAGATACCGCACCGCGTACGTTTATTACTTGGTATGTAGCGACAGGTCCTGTTCTTTTAGGTTGGAATGATTCGGCAGTAGACTCTGCTGGATTTTATTCACGGGCGTGGGTTGCGTATGGGCTGGCCAATGCCGCTTTCAAGCGCATGGCTTTAGGTACATATGGTCTTACAACAA
>Ga0315277_10003281_pt1 | contig 21995 bp, 18 predicted proteins | sample YL17G05_15_MG_FD_203695 | JGI IMG/M metagenome (GOLD analysis project Ga0315277, IMG submission 203695) | Sediment microbial communities from Yellowstone Lake, YNP, Wyoming, USA - YL17G05_15 | ecosystem: Environmental > Aquatic > Freshwater > Lake > Sediment | place: USA: Wyoming | collected...
GCGCCATTCACGCCCGGGAGCGGCGGAAAAGCCTTACAGAACGGGCATGAAATCCGATTCAGGAGCTGCTTTTCCGCCGCTCCCGGGCGTGAATGGCGGCCGAAGGCGCCCCCGGGCAGGCCTGGGACGGCTCTGCGCTCTCTGTGTCTCTGTGGTTCGTTTTTCGCCTTTTCCATGTGCACTTCGGTCTCAACAACTGCAGGACTTATGTCGCTGTGTATAAATGCCGCGGTCAACGGGTGCGCTTTCGCCGCCGTGCTGGCTGTCCTAGCGAACCGCTCACGCGGGATCATCAGGCCGGGCTGTCGCCGACTTCCTTTTGAAGCTTGTCCATATCGGCTTGCAGCTGCTTTACGATGCGGGCGTATTGCGGATCGTGGTAGAGGTTGCGCATTTCGCGCGGGTCCTTTTCCATGTCGAACAGTTCCCAGTCGGGCTCGGTGTCCGGAGGATTCGCGCCCTTCATCCCCAGCGGCTTGCCGTAATAGTAGATGAGTTTCCATTTCCTGGTGCGGATGCCATAGTGCGCGGGCACATGATGGTCGCCGGTATTGTGCATCCAGTAGCGATAGTACATCGAGGTACGCCAGTTTCCGGGAGTGCGTCCTTCGAGGACGGCACGGAAACTGCGCCCCTGCATTTCGGCCGGCTGCTTGACCCCGGCATAATCGAGGAAGGTCCCGGCAAAGTCGATGTTGAGAACCATGGCGCCGCTCACCGAGCCGGGCCGGACAACTCCGGGATAGCGCACCAGAAACGGCATCCGCAACGACTCCTCATACATCAGCCGCTTGTCGAACCAGCCATGGTCTCCGAGAAAGAAACCCTGGTCGGAGGTGTAGATCACGATCGTGTTCTTCGCCAGCCCCTCGCTGTCGAGGTAATCGAGCAACCTTCCCACGTTGTCGTCCACGCTCTGAATGCAGCGCAGGTAATCCTTGATGTAGAGCTGATAGGCCCACTTGCGCAGCGCATCCCCTTCGAGGCCGGCCGGCTTTTCCGTCTTCAAGTCGCTCTTGATATTCATGTCCTCGCCGACCTTCATCGTCACGGAGGCCACGCTTTTGGGCTTTCCCTGGTAGTGATCATACAGGTTATCCGGTTCAGGGATCGTCTGACCGTCGAACAGACGGGCATATTGGGGGCCAGGCTGCCACGGCCGGTGCGGCGCCTTGTGATGGGACATCAGGAAAAAGGGCTTCTTCCGGTCGCGCTGTTTCAGGAACTCCAGGCTGAGGTCGCCGATAATGTCCGTGCAATAGCCGGGGTGCTTCTTTTTGCCTTCCTTCGTGATGAAATCCGGATCGTAGTACAAGCCCTGGCCGGGCAGGATATCCCAGTAATCAAAGCCGGCCGGCTCCGTACCCAGATGCCACTTGCCGATCATCCCCGTCTGATAGCCGGCCTTTTGCAGCTCCTTGGCGACATGGTTGCGGCCCGGATCGATCGGGTCGTTGAGCGTGTAGACGCCGTTTCGGTGGCTGTACTCGCCGGTGAGGATCGCGCCCCGGCTGGGCGTGCAGATGGAATTGGTGCAGAAGCAGTGGGTCATCCGCATGCCGCCGCCGGCAATGCGATCGATGTTCGGCGTCCTGTTGATCACGCTGCCATATGCGGAAATGGCATGCGAAGCGTGGTCGTCGGCCATGATGTATAGGATATTGGGCCGTTCGGAACCGGCGGCGGAGATGTGGAAAAGTCCCGCGCCGGCCGCGGCGCCCATCATTCCCAAGAACTGCCTGCGGTCGCAGTTGCAGGAAGCCATAGTGCATGCTCCTTTGGATTTGCGCGCGGGCTTGATCTGGACAGCGCCCGCCCCAGCAGGGCCATCATATTCCCGTCAGCCCGAAGATCAAGCGCCAAAATTCGCGATTCGGGGGACGGGCTACTCAATTCCCGAACTGGCGACGGTCCTGGTACAGTCGGGCGGAGACTGACCTCAATGCCTCGAAGGACTCTGAGAATCTCCAAGTGGATTGCATGGGGCGTCTTTCCTTCGAGATTCTTCGAGATCTTGGCATCTTGGAGGTCCGGCTTTCTTCGATTTATGACTTTGCCTGGCGTTTCGCGTGCGCAAATGTTCAGGGCGTTCCGTATAGCGTGCAAATACGGGGACATCGCCGCACAGTCAAAAACTTGCCCGAAACCGCTTGACCGCATGAGAAATTGCTGCTAATTTTTTAGCATGCTAAAATTTTAGCAATTTTGTGGAACCGATGCGCCGCGGAAGCGTACTTGAAGATGGAGGCGGAATGAGAACCCAGAAAAGCCTGAGCCGGCGTGAGCGGCAGATCATGGACATCATTTACCAAATGAAGGAAGCGACCGCCCTCCAGGTCATGGAGCGGCTGCCGTCCCCGCCAGGCTACTCGGCGGTGCGCGCATTGCTGCGCATCCTGGAAAACAAGGGGCACCTGGCGCACCGGCAGGACGGCGCGCGCTACATCTATGCTCCCATCCTTGCGAAGGAGAGGGCCAGGAGGAATGCCCTGCGCGACCTCCTCAAGACCTTTTTCGATAATTCCACCGAGGACGCGGTAGCTGCCCTGCTCGATATCTCCGAGGACAACCTGTCCGGGGAAGACTACCGCCGGCTGGCGCAGCTGATCCAGAAGGCGCGGCGGGAGGGGCGGTGATGATGAGCCTGCCCGGAGCGGTGGAGTGGCTTGCCCTTTTCATCGAATACCTGATCAAGACCACCCTTGCGCTTTCCATCTGCCTGCTGCTGGTCACGATTGCGCGCAGGCGCGCGGCTGCGATCCGGCATTTCCTATTGTCCTCCTTTCTGACCGGCCTGCTCCTTCTCCCCGTGGTCTCCACCTTTCGATTGGGATGGGAAACGGACCTGCTGCCGGTGCGCGTCCCCATGGCCATGAGCCAGGGGGCGAGGGAGAAGGCCGGCAGACTTGAGGGCGGCATTTCCGAGACCGCCAGGCCCTTCCCGACGCCGCTCGCGGCCTACGCTGCCGGCACTTCGGAACCTGGCGTCCTCCCGGCGCCAGTGCAGCCATCCTACCCCGCACCCGGCGCTCTCGGGATCCCGCGACACCTGCTCCCTCTCCTCTGGTCCGCAGGACTGGCGTTTCTTGTCTTGAAACTCAGCCTGGGCATTCTGGGAGCCTATCGCCTGACGCGCGCAGGCAGCGAGGTGACCGACCCGGCCTGGCGGATTCTGCTTGCCCGGCTGCTCGCCGCCATCCGGATCCGACGGACCGTCCGCCTGAAAAGCAACGGCGCGATCGGCATCCCTATCACCTGGGGACTGTTCCATCCCGTCATTCTCATTCCCGGCTGCCATGAAGAGTGGACGGAGGATCAGCGCTCCTCCGCGCTTCTGCATGAGCTCTGCCATGTCAAGAGAGCGGATTGGCTCATCATGTTCCTGGTCCGTCTGAGCCTGGCCGTGTTCTGGTTCAATCCCTTGTGCTGGATCGTCTTCCGCCGGCTCAAACGGGAGCAGGAGCGCGCCTGTGACGAACTTGTCCTGACGGCGGGCATCAAGCCGTCGACTTATGCCGCCACCCTGCTTTTCTTCAAGCACGCCGCGGGAATGCGCCGAAACGTACCCGCCGCTTTCCTTGGATTGGTCAGCGGCGCTTCATTTCATCAGAGGCTGGCAGCCATTCTCAGACAGAAACTGACCTTAAAGGAGGTCGCAATGAAAACCAAAATAACGCTCGCGATCGCAGTCATGCTGGTCGTGGCCTTGATCGGCATGGCCCGGCCGCCGAAGGCGGCTGCCGAAAGTCCCTCGAATTCGAGCATCCACTCGATGATCGCGCCGCAACCTGCGAATCAGGATGCATCGGCCTCCACGGCCACGGCGGATAAGGCGGATCAAAATCCAAAGGTCGAGGTCCAGAAGGAACGGGACCAGAAAAAGGGTGAGCAAAAACGCACGATCGTCATCATGAATCGGCAGGGGGAGAAGATCCCGATCGAGATCACCGTGGTCACGGGTGACACCGCCAGGAAGATCATTTTTGAAAAACCGCTCACCATCAAGGAAGGCAAACAGGGAGAACTCATCCTGTTGGATCGTGAGGGAAAGGAGGTAGAGATCCTCAAGGGCAAACCGCTCCACCTCAAGATCGAGGGCAAAGACCTGACCATCGTAAAGGAGGGCGAGCTGCTGAAGATCGATGAGGCCGGCAAGCTCGGCCTGATTTTCAAACCGGACGCGGAAGGCGCCGGGAAATTTCAGGTAATACCGCGCGTGGGAATTTGGAAAAGCGAGGAGGGGGGCGCCAAGAAGGTCGATTTCTACATCCTCAAAAAAGGAGAGGATGGCCAGTTCATCGTCGGCACAGCGGACCAGGATAAGGTGATTGTGCTGAAGGAAAAGCTCAAGGAACTCCAGGAGCAGCAGGGGAAAGACAAGCTGAAGGAAGTGGACGTCGCACTGGTGCAGCGCGTGATTGAAAAGCTCGAGGCGCGGCTGGTGACGCTGAAAGAAGGCAAAAACATAGTTTTGAAACTTGGCGATAGCCCCAAGACATTGACCGTTGTGAAACCCCAGGGGATTACCGTCGCCGGAACCGGAATCCGGGTCATGAAAGACGCCGGATCGAAACTGGCCGCCATCGTTGCCGGCGACGATGCGAAAATCATCATCCTGTTCTGGATTAAGGAGGGCGAGAACAGCCGCGCGGCTTACGAGCAGATCCTTGCCAGAGTGAGGCAGGAGCTTCCGGCCGGCTTTGCCGTCGAGCCGGAGTACGACGAGAAATCGGGCGCCGCCACCCTGAAAATAACCGGCGCCGGAACCGAAAAAATCCCCGCGGATCTCATCAAAAAGATCGTCGAGCTGATAAAAACGGAAATCAAATACCCGCAGTGAATCCGGACCCTTCGTGAAACCATGGTTTCGGGAAGTGACCATGTGAGTCATGCAGTGAAGAGCATCACCCTAACGCGGCCTGCGGTTGCAACCGAATCTTCAAAAGCAAAGCACGGAGGACACAGAGAAAACACAGAGAGTACAGAGAAAACGAAATAAAAAATCTCTGGGTTCTCTGGGTTTTATCTGTGTCCTCTGTGTTTCAATACGGTCAGTCCTGCATGCCAATGTCCACTGTCTGAATCCCAGTGCGCCTCAATTGCGGCTTGCATCTTGTGGATAAGTCGCGATACAAATAACCTCATAGCTACAGTCCCGGAAGGAAAGGCTTATGAACTGCTCTTTACTTGGAGCCCAGAGCGGCCTCTGAGGGCGGCAGTTTTGCGGCAGGCAATTCGGGGGACAGGCTACTCAACTCCCGAACTCCAAGCAGGGTGCCTGGATCAACACTCGCCAGTTCGGGAGTTGAGCAGCCTGTCCTCCGAATTATCCGCTCCGGAAGTTGGAGTAGGCGATGAAGCTGGCTGCACAGGATCTTGAGGAACGGGCTCGCTGGCTCCTGCCGATGCGCTGGATGGCGTGCTTGAGCGTCCTGTTCGTCATCTGGTTCATCTCCACGACCGCGGGCCTGCTGCGCGACACGGGCCGGCTTTACGCCGTTGCGCTCGGGATGGCGGTCTACAATTCCCTCCTGGAAGCAATTTACAGGCTCAGGAAAAGGCGACACGGCGCCCGGAGAAGTGCCGAATTCTTCATCGTGCTGCAGATCAGCCTCGATCTGATATCGCTTACTTTGCTGCTTTACTTCGGCGGTCTCCCGTTCAATCCGTTTATTGTCTACTACGTTTTCCACATCATCATCGCCAGCATCCTTCTTCCCGGCAGGTTGCCCTATCTGCTGGCGCTCCTTGCCACCGTTCTTCTCGGGTCGGTTCTTCTGTTGCAGGCATTCGACCGGATCCCCTACTATCCGCTGGCGCTGCCATGGCAGGCGATGCAGGAGGGCGCCGCCGGGGATGCTGGATATTCGCTTTATTCTCTGGGAGTGATTGTGGCTGTGGGCAGCACGCTGGGAATCACGGTCTTCCTGGCCACCTCGGTCTCGCGCTACATGGGAAAGGTGCGGGACCAGATCCGCCAGCATCAGAAAATGCTGGGTATCGGTCAGCTTGTCGCAGGCGTCGCCCACCAGGTGAGCAATCCGCTCGACGGTTTGCAGAACGGACTGCGTCAGATCGGCAGCGCGGTTCGCGGCGATCCCCTGGCGGAAGAGCTCATCCCCAAGATGCTGGATTCCCTGGAGCGCATTGAAAAAGTGGCGCGCCGGTTGCAGGAGTTCGCGCGCCCCCACGGAATTGAGCTGCAAAAGTGCAGCATAACCAAGGCAATTGAGGCAACGCTGCAGCTTTTCGGGAAAACGCTTGTGGAACGAAAGATAGCCCTCAGTGTGGACTTGCAGCCACTGCCGGCCGCATGGGCGGATCCATATTCGATCGAGGAGATCATATTCAATCTCTGCACCAACGCGCTGGATGCGATGCCGCAAGGGGGCAATCTGAGGCTGCGCACCTTCGCTCTGAGGCGGCCGGATGCCGGGCCGGACGAGTGGCTTGTCATTGAAGTGAGCGACAGCGGCCGGGGAATCCCCTCAGACCAGCAGGAGCGGATCTTTGAACCTTTTTTTACCACGAAATCTCAAAGCGGAGGCACGGGCCTGGGTCTCAGCCTCTGCCGCATGCTGCTGTCGGAAATGGGAGGCAGGATTGAGGTGGAAAGCGCGCCGCACCGGGGTTCGACTTTCAGGGTGTTCCTGGCGCAGGCCGGCTGAGAAGCCGTGCGGCACGGGATTCGGGGCGCGATTTTTTGAAGGAGATCCGGAAGGATGAAAATCCTGGTGGCAGACGATGAGGAAATGAAACGGTTCTCCTTGTGCCGGGACCTCCAGGAGTGGGGGTATTCCGTCACCGCAGCCGCAAACGGCCTCGACGCCTGGGACCATCTCCAGCATTCCCTCTTTGACGTTGTCATCACCGACCTGAAGATGCCCGGCATGGATGGCCTCGATCTTCTGAAGAAGATCAAATCGGGAATTAACGCCTGGTGCGACGTGGTCATGATCACCGCCTATGGGAGCATTCCCGTCGCGGTGGAGGCTATGAAGCAAGGCGCGTTCGACTTCATAACCAAACCGTTTCCCAACGAACAGATTCTCCCGATTCTCCAACGCATCGAGCAGTCCCACTCGGAGCAGAACCAGAAAACCCACCCCACCTCGGAAGAAGCGTTGATGCAGATTGAGAGCGTGCTGGTGGGCACCTCCGCTTCCATGCGCAGGATCCATGAACTGGTGGAGATATGCTCGCGCAGCGATACGAATGTCCTTCTGACCGGCGAAACGGGCGCCGGCAAGGATCTCGTCGCCTCCCTGATTCACAAGCGCAGCGGGCGCCATGCGCATCCTTTCGTAAAGGTATGCTGCGCGATCTTCCCCAGCGAACTGATCGCCAACGAACTGTACGGCCACGAAAAGGGCGCCTTTACGGGCGCCGACAGGACCCATACGGGCCGGTTCGATCTGGCGGCCGGCGGCACGCTTTACCTCGATGATGTGGATGACATTCCCCTGGATGAGCAGGTGAAACTTCTGAGGGTGATCGAGGAAAGGATTTTCGAGCGTGTCGGCGGCAACATGCCGATTCAGGCGAATGTCAGGATCATCGCGGCCACCAAAACAAACCTGCTCGGGCAAATCTCGACCGGGCACTTCCGTGAAGACCTCTATTACAGGCTCAATGTCATGCGCATCGATCTTCCGCCGCTGAGGGAACGTATGGAGGACCTGCCCCACCTGGTCAGCCATATTGTCAGGAAGATTTCCGGCAGCGAGCACGGCCTCATCGATCCCGAGGCCGCAGGAGTTCTGGCATCGCACCGCTGGCCGGGGAACATACGGGAACTGCAGAACCTCCTGCAATGCGCTTACCTGACCGGAAGAGGAGTGATCACCGCGGACGAAATTGTCCGCCAGATCGGATTCGGTGACGGCCAGCCAAAGACCAACACGGGATTCAAGCAAAGGGTCGACCGGTTCGAGCGCGAGCTTCTCATGAATGCCCTGAAAGCCGCCGGCGGCAACAAGACCGCCGCCGCCCGCCTGTTGGGGATGAAGCCTTCCACTTTCCGCGACAAGCTGCTGAAACTGGGAATCTAACCTGGCGGAAGCCGGAAGCCAGGAGCCTGAAGTAAGGCCCGAAGACATCTGAGGTGGTCTGTCAATCATTTTCATTTGCCCCATGAGTACGGAACATTGTGCCGCGCCTTCGGCGCTCATTTGCACGCCGCCCTTATCCCGGCCTGACGGCCGGGCCTACTTCCTGCCGGCCCTTCGGGCCTCGTTTCGGCCCCGAACGCATGAACTCGGGTGCCGGCGAAAGCGTGGCAGCACAGGCTTAATGACGGTTTCGGAAACTTCAACTTCAGGAACCGGATTTACTTGCGGAGTAAGTAAGCGTCCGCTGTAGCCAGGTGCTCTGGCAGCGGCATTCTCCGGGGTGACTCCCAGCGTTGCGGAGTAACGACCTCGCGCTTTTTCGACCTTCGATTCTGGCCGCTGACCGCCGTGCCGCGCGCGGATCTCCGCGCATTGCCACGGAATTCCGTGAGTGGCGAATGTCCGGCAGGGCATGGAACGCGGCCCCCACCAGCCACAACTGCTTGAGAATGCGCAGGATTTCAACCCTCATCGCAAATGGCCGGAACTGGCATGCAATGTGCTTGGGGATTGCAGAAGCGAAAGACCGGCCACCATTCGTGAGGCTCATGCAACCTCGGGGCCGGCCATACCAAAATCTCTTGCACTCGCCGCTGGGCGAATCGGAGAAACAGAATGAATGCTACGCAGGTCAAAGACCTCACCGCAGATTTCCTCCGGCACGTTCACGCCATACCGAAAGGTGACAAGATCGATCAATGCCTCCAATGCGGAACCTGCTCCGCTTCCTGCCCGGCCAGCGCTGCCATGCAGTACCCTCCCCGGGCGGTGTTAGCGGCACTGCGCGCGGGGATGTTGGACAGGGTTTTCGAATCCAACACGGTGTGGCTTTGCGCCTCCTGTTACTCGTGCACCGTGAGGTGCCCGGCTGGAATCCCGTTTACCGAAGTGATGTACGAACTGAAGCGCCTGGGGATCAGGAAAGGCCTTCTGAACAAGCGTTACAGCGGCATCGCGCTGGCGGAGTCATTCGTGGATGTCGTCGAAAAGCACGGCAGAAGCGTAGATGCCGAACTGATCCGGCGCTTTATCCTGCGCACCCATCCCTTCAAGATCTTTTCTTTCATGCCGCTGGGATGGAAGATGTTCCGCAAGGGACGGGTCGCGTTGAGGCCGCGGAAAATCGCGGGCATCGCAAATCTCCGGAAGATGATGGCGAAGATGCAGAAAAAAGAGGTTACGCTATGAATGCAACGACGACTCAGCCCGTCTACTCGTATTTCCCCGGCTGCTCCCTCGAGTCGAGCAATCGAGCTTACGACATTTCCGCCCGGAATGTCGCTCGCGTCCTCGGCCTCGAGATGGTGGAACTCGAGGATTGGAACTGCTGTGGAGCGACTCCCTACATGGCGATTGATTCCCGCCGTTCGGCCCTGTTATCGGCGCGCAACCTGGCCATTGCCGAGAAACAGGGCCGCGATATCGTGACGGTCTGCAGCAGCTGCTACCTGGTCCTGCAGAAGACGAATCACCAGCTGGACGAGAATCCATCCTTGCGCGCCGATGTCCGCGATGCCTTGCAGGCAGGGGGGATGGACTACCGCGGCAGCGTGCGCATCCGGCATCTGCTGGAGATCATCGTCAACGGCCTGGGTGAGGAGTCCATCGGGCGTCACGTGGTCCATCCGCTGAACGGCTTGAGGGTCGCCTGCTACTACGGTTGCCAGCTCACCCGGCCGCTCGGGGAAGTCGACGACCCGGAATTTCCGCGCCTGTTGGACCGGCTGATGCAGTGGATCGGCGCCACTCCGGTCGATTTCGGCATGGGAACGAAATGCTGCGGCGGCATTCTGATGACGACCCAACCGGAGATCGGGCGGGAACTTTCCGGGAAGCTCCTGAAGCAGGCGCGCAAGGCAGGCGCGGATTGTATCTGCACGATCTGCCCGCTGTGCCAGATGAACCTTGAAGCCTACCAGGGGAAGATTTCCGCATGGATGGGCGAAACCTGCCGGCTGCCGGTGCTCTACTTCACCCAGATTCTCGGGGCAGCCCTGGGCTTGAACCCTGCCGAGATCGCCTCGAAGGACTCGTTCATACCGCTTGAGCCAATCCTGGCATGTGGAGGGAAGCATGAGTGAGCGGATCGGTGTATACATATGCCACTGCGGAACCAACATCTCCCACACCGTCGATATCGCAGAGATCGCCCGGTTCGCCGAAAATCTCCCCGATGTCGTGGTCGCGCGCGAATACAAGTATATGTGCTCCGATCCCGGCCAGGAGCTGATCAAGAAAGACATTCAGGAGGACAAGCTCACACGGGTGGTCGTTTCCTCCTGCTCTCCGCTGATGCACGAAGACACGTTCCGCGGCGCCTGCCAGGATGCGGGACTGAACCGCTTCCTGTTTCAGATGTCCAACATCAGGGAGCAATGCTCCTGGGTTCACCAGGACCGCGCGCGCGCCACGGAAAAAGCCAAGCGCCTGATCGGCGCCGCGGTGCGGCGCGTCGGCCATCACACATCTTTGGAGCGGCAGGAAGTGCCGGTTCTGCCCACCGCGCTGGTGGTCGGCGCGGGAATCTCCGGCATCGAAGCCGCGCTGCGCATCGCCGAGTCGGGAAAGAAGGTCTACCTGGTGGAAAAGCAGTCCACCATAGGCGGCCACATGGCCATGTTCGACAAGACCTTTCCCACCCTGGACTGCGCCGCCTGCATTCTGACTCCCAAGATGGTTTCGGTCGGGCAGCATCCGGACATCGAGCTTCTGACTCTCTCCGAGGTTGAGGAGGTCAGCGGGCATATAGGGAATTTCAAGGTCAAGGTGAAAGAGCGCGCCCGCTATGTCACCGGCGACTGCATCGGTTGCGGGGAATGCACCAAGGTCTGCCCTTGTTCGCACCCGAACGAGTTCGAAATGGGGATGAATGAGCGCAAGGCGATCTACCGCTCTTTTCCACAGGCCGTGCCGAACACCTTCGCCATCGAGAAGCTGGGCGTCCCCATGTGCGAGGAGACCTGCCCCATCCACACGCGCACCCAGGGATACGTGAACCTGATTGCGGAAGGCAACCTCGCCGGTGCGCTCAAGGTGATCCGGGAGGTGAATCCATTTCCGGCTACCCTGGGCCGGGTCTGCCATCATCCCTGCGAGGACCGTTGCCAGCGCGGCTATCATGACGAACCGATCGCAATTTGCGCCTTGAAGCGATTTGTCGCCGATTGGGAGATCGAACAGGACATCCTCCCGGAGCCGCACTTCAGCGAGCCGAACGGCAAGAAAGTCGCCGTGATCGGCTCCGGCCCGGCCGGGATGACGGCCGCCTACGATCTCGCACGGAAAGGCTACCAGGTGACCATCTTCGAAAAATACGGGAAACCGGGCGGCCTGCTGCGCACCGGCATCCCTCCATTCCGGCTTCCCCGGCCGGTATTGGATCGCGAGATCGGCCTGATCATGCACCACGGCATCGAGTTGCGCGTCAACACCCCTCTGGGGGAAGCCGGAGTCACCGTCGACAGCCTCATCAAGGACGGATACAACTCCATCCTCCTGGCTCTGGGCACGACGAAGGGGCGCGACCTGGGGATCACCGGCGAGCACCTGCCCGGGGTCGTCAATTGCCTCGATTATCTGCGGGACGCCAATTTGTACGATAAGGTGGAGACCGGCAAACGAGTCGCCGTCGTGGGCGGAGGCAATGCCGCCGTGGACGCGGCCCGCACCGCACTGCGCCGCGGGGCGGAGCACGTCATGATCCTTTACCGGCGCACGCGTGAAGAGATGCCCGCGATCAGCGCGGAGATCGAATCCGCAAAGCAGGAAGGGGTGGATATCCGGTTTCTCGTCAATCCCATCACGATGCATGCGGGCGCCTCGGGACGTCTGTCCCGGGTCACGTGCCAGAAGATGAAGCTGGGGGCGCCGGACGAAGGGGGGCGCCGGCGGCCGATGCCGATCGAAGGCGAATTCATCGATTTTGACGTCGATCAGGTCATTCTCGCCATCAGCCAGCTGCCCGACCTCGATTTCCTCGTAAAGGACAAGGACTTCGACCTGACCAAATGGGCTACCCTCAAGGCGGATCCATACACCTGCGAGACCGGGAAGCCCGGGGTCTTCGCCTGCGGCGACGCCGTCACCGGTCCCAGCACGGTGGTCGAAGCCATGGCTTCGGGCCGCCAGGCCGCCACCGCGGTGGATCTCTATCTTGGCGGCGGGGATCTGGAGGTGATGCGCAGTGAGATTCACCGCCCCCAGGAGCTGCCGCTGATGGACAACGTCAGGAAGCCCAACCTCCCCCGAAAGAAGCGCGCGCAGACCCCTTTGAATCCAAAAACCGGTGCTACCCACAAAGAGGTCGAATTGACCCTCACGCGCGAGGAGGCGGCCGAAGAAGCAAGCCGCTGCCTGGTCTGCGGCGGCTGTTCCGATTGCCGCATCTGCTCGGATGCCTGCGAGCGCAAGTCCATCGACCACTTGATGACGGACAAGGTTCATGAACTCGACGTCGGCGCAATCGTCGTCGCCACCGGCTTCGAGACCTACGACCTGAAGAAACTCCCGCGTTACGGCTATGGACGATATGACAACGTGGTCAGCGCTCTCGATTTCGAGCGCCTGTGCCATGCAAGCGGTCCTACCGGCGGCAAGATCGTTACCAGGGACGGCGCGACTCCCAAGGCGGTCGCCATCCTGCACTGCATCGGCAGCCGCGACGAAAACCACCTGGAGCATTGCTCCCGGGTCTGCTGCATGTACTCGCTCAAGTTCGCCCATCTGGTCAAAGAGCACACTCATGCGGACGTCTACAACTTCTATATCGACATGCGCGCCTTCGGGAAAGGGTACGAGGAATTCTACAAGCGGGTCATGCGCGAGGGCGTCTATTTCATCCGCGGCAAAGCCGCGGAAGTAACCAATGTCGCGGAAGGCCCGGATGAGGAAGGCAAGCTGGTCGTGGTTGCCGAGGACACTCTGATCGGGATCACGCGCCGCGTGCCGGTGGACATGGTCATCCTGTCGCCCGGCCTGAAACCGCGCTCCGACGCCCAGTCAATCGCGCATATCTTTTCCCTGGGCTGCGCGCAGGGGGGCTTTTTCCTGGAAAAGCACCCGAAGCTGGCTCCGGTGGAAACGGCGACGGAAGGAATCTTTGTGGCCGGAACTTGCCAGGGGCCGAAGGACATACCCGATTGCGTGGCGCAAGGGGCGGCAGCCGCGGCAGGCGTGCTCGCCCTGCTCGACAGGGGCAAGGTGGTCCTCGAGCCGATCCGGGCATATATCGACGAGACTCATTGCGCAGGCTGCAAGATCTGCATCGGCAACTGCCCGTTTGCCGCCATCGAATTCAACAAGGAGAAAAGAATCTCCGAGATCATGCGTGAACTGTGCAAGGGGTGCGGCACCTGTGTGGCCGGATGCCCGTCAGGCGCAGCCCGCCAGGAGAACTTCGAAGACACTCAAATATTCGCGGAAATCGAGGGTGCTCTCGCAGTCTAGGAGGAAAAGCAAGCCATGCCGACAGAATGTTTTGAACCGAGGCTGATTGGTTTCTTATGCCGTTGGTGCTCATACACCGGGGCGGATCTGGCCGGGACCAGCCGCCTGCAGTACCCGCCCAACCTCACACCGATCCGGGTGATGTGCTCCGGGCGGGTCGATCCCACGTTTATCATCAAAGCGCTCGCCATGGGGGCGGACGGCGCGCTGGTTGCCGGCTGTCATCCCGGTGATTGCCATTACTCGGAGGGCAACTACCGCGCCCAGCGCCGCTACCCGCTCCTGACCGCCCTGCTGGACCAATTCGGCATCGAGCGGGAACGGGTCCGCCTTGAATGGATCTCAGCCTCCGAGGGAGAGCGCTTCGCGCAGGCTGTGAGGGAATTGACCGAAACGGTTCGTGAGCTCGGCCCGCTACGTTGGAAGGATCGCATCCAGGCAATCGCTGTCAAGTGGGAGGATTCATGTCAAAGCCAAAAGTCGCTTTTTACTGGTGTGCCTCATGCGGCGGATGTGAGGAGGCAGTAGTTGATCTGGCCGAGCTGATCCTCGGCGTCGTGGAAGCGGTGGATATCGTTCTGTGGCCGGTCGCCCTCGACTTCAAGCTGGAGGATCTGCGCAGCCGCGGACCCGGGGAGATCGCGGTTGCATTCATCAACGGCTCCGTGCGCAGCTCGGAGCATGAGATGTGGGTGAAGATACTCCGGGAAAAATCTCAGCTGGTGGTCGCCTTCGGCGCCTGCGCCCATTTGGGAGGGATCCCGGGCCTGGCTAACTGCACGACCCGCGCGGAAATCTTTCAAAATAAATACGTGCGTTCGGCGACGGTGGAGAATTCGAAAGGAGTTCTCCCTCAGCTGGAGACCTGGGTGGACTCCTATTGCCTGGAGCTGCCCGAAACCTGGAACACGGTCCATTCCCTGAACCAGGTAATCGATGTGGACTACTACCTGCCCGGTTGCGCGCCACCACCCGATTCCATCGCGAAAGCGGTGCAGGCCATCCTCTCCGGCAACCTGCCGCCGAAGGGTTCTGTGATCGCGCCTGACAAGTCCCTGTGCGAGACCTGCCCCAGGAATGAGACCAAGCCGGAGACCTTCACCATCGATTCATTCCGGCGGCTGGCGACCAGCACTCCCGACCCGGAAAAGTGCTTCCTTGTGGACGGCTTTGTCTGCCTGGGACCGGCTACCCGTGGAGGCTGCGGAGAACGCTGCATCCGGGGCAACATGCCCTGCCGGGGGTGCTTCGGTCCGCCCCCCGATGTCCTCGACCAGGGCGCCAAGTTCCTGGCATCCCTCGGCTCCATCTCGAGCGGCAAAACCGTCGAGGAGGTCCGCTCGTTTGCCGACTCGCTGGCGGATCCGATGGGAACGCTTTATCGATTCAGCCTGCCTTCCTCACTCCTGCAGAGACGGGCCGGTGGCAAGGAGGTGTCACGATGACCCAGCGAATTACCATCAATCCGATCACGAGACTGGAAGGACATGGAAAAATCGAAATCTTCCTGGATGAGTCGGGGGATGTGGAACGGGCATTCTTCCAGGTGCCTGAACTCCGGGGGTTCGAGACCTTCTGCCTCGGCCGGCCTGCCGAGGAAATGGCGCGCATCACTCCGCGCATTTGCGGCGTGTGCCCGACCGCCCACCACATGGCATCCGTCAAGGCGCTGGATGACTTATGGCAGGTCGATCCTCCGCCTGCCGCCAAGAAGCTGCGCGAGCTGGCCTACAACAGCTTCATGTTCGAAGACCACCTCCTCCATTTCTATTACCTCGGCGGCCCCGACTTTGTAGTCGGCCCCACGGCCCCCAAAGAGAAGCGGAACATCCTGGGTGTCATCGATAAGGTCGGCACCGACGTGGCCCTTAAGCTTATCCATATGCGCAAAGAGGTCCGCCGGATGCTCGAAGCGATGATGGGCAAGGTGATTCACCCGGTCTTCGGGCTTCCAGGCGGCGTGTCCAAAGGAATGACGGAGGCGGAAAGGACTGACTATCGTGAAATCGCGGAAAACGCCGTGCAGTTCGCCCAATTCACGCTGAAGGTCTTCGACTCCGTCGTGCTGCAGGAAAAGCAGTATGTGGACCTCATCATCGGCGAGGCCTACCAGCACAAGACCTATTACATGGGCCTCGTGGACAGGCAGAACCGGGTCAGTTTCTATGATGGCGACGTTAGAGTGGTGCGCCCCGACGGCAAAGAGTCGGCGAGGTTCTCCCCGCGGGATTATCATGCGCATATCGCGGAGCACGTTGAGCCGTGGAGCTATATCACGTTCCCGTATCTGAAAAGCATCGGTTGGTCGGGCTTTGTGGATGGGCCCTCCAGCGGGATTTATCGCGTGGCTCCGTTGGCCCGCCTGAACGCATCGGCCGGGATGGCGACGCCGCTGGCGCAGCTCGAGCACGATCGCATGTACGAGACGCTGGGGGGGAAGCCGGCGCACAATACCCTCGCCTTTCATTGGGCCCGGCTCGTGGAAACGCTTCAGGCCGCGGAGAGGATGCAGGAGCTGTTGAGCGACACGGAAATCACGGGCCGGGATATCCGCGTTTGCCCCACCAAAACCCCTACGGAGGGCGTCGGGATCGTCGAGGCCCCCCGTGGCACCCTCATCCACCATTATTGGACCGACGCCAAGGGAATGCTGACCCGTGTGAACCTGATCGTAGCCACGAATCACAACGCGGCGCCCATCGCCATGTCCGTGGAAAGGGCCGCCAAAGCGTTGATCAAGGGTGGCCAGGTGAACGACGGCCTCCTCAACATGATCGAAATGGCATTTCGCGCCTACGACCCGTGCCATGCCTGCGCCACGCATGCGTTGCCGGGGCAGATGCCGTTGCGGGCCAACATTTACGATTCCGCGGCACGCCTCCTGCTTACGCTCGAAAAGGACTTGCCGGGAGTGCTATGATAAAAAAACGGCATCGTGCCGCGCCTGATTTGCATAAGGCAAAACCGGCATTCGCCGGTTCCGACAATCCGGTGGGGAAACAGGGAGCCCGGTCGATCGTCATCGGCCTGGGCAATCCTTTCCTGTCCGACGATGGCGTGGGCCCAATGGTGGCGCGCCGCGTTCATGAGATCCTTGATTCGCCGGACACGGATCTCTGCGAGCTGGCATCCGGCGGAGTTGAGCTGATGGAAACGATGGTCGGGTATCGGAGCGCCGTCATCATCGACGCGTTGCTCGCGGGAAAGGGCACGCCGGGCGCCTGCTATCTGTTGGATCTCCAGCACTGTCCGCCCACCCGGCGCGTGACCACGAGTCACGAGATCGGGCTTCTTGAAGGGTTGGAGCTGGGCCGGCGATTGGGTCTGGCTATGCCGGATTCCGTTTCTGTCTACGCAATCGAAGTGGTGGACCCTCTCACTTTTGGCACCGAAATGACCGGAGCGGTGAAGGGCGCAATCCCTCGCATCGCCCAGGAAATCGCAACCGAAATCAGCATGGGATTCTCCAATACTCCCGCTGCAATGCCATAGCTCGATTCCTCACATCCCGTGCACTCGCAAAGGAGGAACAGATATCATGGTCAATGATGAACAAAAGAGCGAATTGAAGGCTGCGCATGAGGAAGCGGTATTGAAGCAGTACGGCCTGCGCTGGGCGGTGCTGGCCGGCTGGCGGGATGCGCTGCACTTAAGGCGCGTGGCGCTGCCCCCTGAAACCGATCACCTTCTGGAAAACGCCCGCATCAAGATTGCATCCGGCTGTTTTTCGGTCTGCGAAATCGGTTGTGACCTGTCCCAGCTCGAATCCCTGTTGACTATGACCGACGCTTCCACTGGCCATAACTGGGTCGACTTCTGGATCGACATGCTCGGCCACTCGATGGCCTATGACGCGGAGACGGAGCGCATATTGAAAATTCCGGCGGTCAGGGCGCGATACAACAATTGCGGCCTGACCGTGTGCCGCTGCTGAGAAAAGGCTCAGGATTCGGACCGCGATGGAGCGCGGGCGTCCCGCCCGCATGCACGAGGGTAACGGCAAATCCTGGGGATTTGCGGACGGGACGCCCAAAACCGCATGGTTTTTGTCCCGGATTCCGAAGTTAGAGTACGGCAAACCGTATGGAGTGCGGCGATTCATCGCCGCTTTCGGGATCGCAACCTGGCTGGATCCGGCAGCTTGCTGCCGGGAATTCCATGAACCGACTGGCGGCTGTACTCCCAAGCGATCTAATGAATTATGGCGGCAAGCCGCCCGGCGCGGCAGTAGATCGAACCGTGAAAGCGGCGATGAATCGCCGCACTCCAAAACGGGGCGGCCGCCAGCCGGGTTAATCTATTGCGGGTCGACCCGCGGCCCAAAATGGGCTCTTTTCAGAAATGGATTTCAACCAGTATCCATGCGGTTGAGAATAGCTTTTGGGAGGCGTCAACTTCGGAATCCGGGTTTATGCAACCACGAGGTCGAGGCATGGCGCCGAAGGCGCCTCCAGAGTGCGTCGCCCCGGCCTGTTCCTTACCCGGATCTTTGGCGGGTAGACAAGTCCGCATCAGCCGGCCCATATCGGGACCCAGGCGTTATCCAAGAAACCAGCGCAAAGCAAGGGGCTGAAGGCCCGCTCCATACCAGCCTGGGGCAACGCCCCGGGAAAGCGGATTGGATCATGAGACAAGGGCTGAAAGCCCGCTCCATACCGGGATTAATTTCTTAACCGGCAACGACAATCTGGCATAGAATCGCGGTTGCAGACTGCACCGGGCGAAAGGAACCCGAGGCAGACGTGATGATGCCGGGATTATGCGGCTGCAAACAACTAAACAAAAGAGGTCGCTCATGATGCGCGGATCAGCGGTGAGACTGTTATCCCTGTTTTTGTTTTTCTTCATTATGACCGGAGCTCGACATGTCCCGGCTCAACAGTCCGGCGGAGAGAAGCCCGAACTGATTTCGCCGCTGGGAGTGAAATACTTCGCGCAGAAGGATGAAAAAGGTGTGATCGAAGCGGCGCAGGAGAAGCTGAAGGCCGATCCGCGCAACATCGACAACCTCATCGCTCTCGGGCTTGCCCAGGCCGGCGTCTGGCGTTACCACGACGCGATCGATACCTACACGCGCGGCATCCAACTGGCTCCACAGAATGCCATGCTCTATCGCCACCGCGGCCACAGATATATTTCCACGCGGCAGTTCAAAAAGGCAGCCGCGGATCTCGAAAAGGCCGCAAAGCTCAACGCGAAAAACTTCGACATCTGGTACCACCTGGGATTGTCCTATTACCTCCAGGGAGACTTCAAGCGGGCGATGCCGGCCTATGAGAGTTGCCTCGCTGTCGTAGATGAGCAGATGAAAAGCGATCCCGCAATGAGCGACGATTCACTTGTGTCCATCGCCGACTGGCTCTACATGACCTGCCGCCGCGCCGGGCAGACCGGGAAAGCGGCGCAACTGCTCGAGCGTATCCGCCCCGGAATGAAGGTCAAAGAAAACAGCGATTATTACAACCGCCTGCTGATGTACAAGGGCCTGAAAAAAGAAGAAGAGCTGCTCAACATGGAAAAGGCCACTCCGCTGCGGATCGCCACACTCGGCTATGGGGTGGCCAATTGGGACCTCTACAACGGCCGTAAAGACCGAGCAATGGAATTGTTCCGGAAGATCACGGGGGGAGAATACTGGCCTGCGTTCGGCTTCATCGCCGCCGAAGCGGAATTGGTCCGTGCGCGCCGGTGAACGGCGCCCGCGGCTCGCCGCATCGGTTTTGTCATTCTTCCCCCTGGATATGGTCTTCATGATCCTGACCTACCATCACCTCAGCAAGCCCGTCGAGCTCCTGAAGAACCTCATCCCCAGTCTGAAGCCGGGCGCGACCGTCGTCATCGTGGACCCGGACCCTGAAAAAGATAAGGGCCTCCCTGCCAGCGAGTCGACTCTCTCCCACGCCGGTTCGGATGGAACCATGGCGTGGGTGGATCCGGCCAACGATTTGTTCGGCCTGGTTTTCACCCAGAGCCCGGGAGGCCGAAATCCCGCTCAGGCATTCCAAAAACTCATCACGGAAAGCTGTGTGGGCAAGTAGAGGATGCCCTCCTCAACCTCAACGACGCGATGTACTGCGGGAATGGGATCAGGTCTGGAAAGTTCAAATTTAAGTTTTCCAGGCCTGACCCGGAGTTCCTGGGAAGCGCCTCAGAGAGGTAAAACTTGAGTGATATCAGCGAGTGATATATATTATCTCCATGCTGAGAACAATCATAACCATTGCTGCAGAAGACAAGAAATGGCTCGACAGCTACAGCCGCCGGGTACGGCTGTCGAATGCTGAGATCATTCGCCGCGCCATCAAAGAATACCGCCGGCATGCATGCAAAGGCAGATTGAAACAGGTTCTGCATGAAACAGCCGGCAAATGGAAATCGGTCAAGGGTGACAGCCAGGATTATGTCGATGCGCTTCGGAGCGAATGGGAGCTTCGCCCGTGAAACCTGCCTGCCTGCTGGATTCTGCGATCCTCATAGATCACCTTCGGGGCGTCGCAAAAGCTACGGTTTGGCTTCAACGTCTTCATGAAGGCGAAGCTGCCCCTGAATTATTGTTTAGCCTGCCTTGAAAAACTGAACCACGAAGATCTTGAAGACCTCGATGAAACACCTCGACGTCTTTGCGGTCTTCGCGGTTCCGAACTTTCCGCTGTTTTTTCCCGGTTGATCGGCGACTGCCATGGGTTGTATGGTAATGGCCCAGGGTACAACTGCCACGGAGGAGTTCATTATGGCCAAGATCACTGCACCTCGCACCAGACGATCCAAACAGGAAGTCGACAAGGAATTTTCTAAAATCTCGGAAGCCGCCGCCGAATCGAAGGAGACCGCAAACATCAAGGCGTCTCAATTGGACCGGCAACGCGATGACGATATCCGGCGCTCGGTGGACGGGATTTCGGTGGAGGGCGTCGTCCAGAAAATCACCGCCCTCAACCTGGAAATTTCCAAGGCGCTTAATGACCTCTGCCAGAAGCTGCTGGGCGAAGTCGAAACTTTGAACCATGTACGTGAAGCGGCGTCTCTGGAGGCCAAGGAACTCGAAAGGCTGCATAAAATCGATGTCGCTGCCACGGCTCTGGACCAGATGGTGGAGGATTACCGCGCCCGGAAAGACGCGCTCGAAGCCGAAATTTCCGCCCAGCGCAGCACATGGGAGGACGGGCAGCTCGAGCGCCAGCGCGAACTGAAGGAATACGAGGACTCACTTAAAAAGCAGCGCCAGCGCGAACTGGAAAATTACGAATACCAGAAACAGCTGGAGCGCAAGAAGGCGCAGGACAAATACGACGAGGACGTTCGCCTGCTGGACCGGAAAAACAAGGAGAAACAGGAGGCCCTCGAAAAGAGCTGGCAGCAGCGCGAAGCGGCCCTGAAGGAGAAGGAACAGGAATGGGCGGCTCTCAAGAAGGAAGCCGAGGAGTTTCCGGCACGGACCAAGCGCGATGTGGATGCCGCGGTCAAGGCGGCGGTTCAGGCGGCGGAACAGAAATTCGATCAAATTATGGCTTTGGCCAAAAAGGATGCCGAAGCCGAAAAGCGGCTTGCGGAAATGCAGATTAAAAGCCTCCAGGAGACCCTGGCGCGCCAGACGGCGGAAATCGAGGCTCTGCACCAGCAGCTGAACGAGGCCAAGCGGCAGGTCCAGGACATTGCCGTGAAAGCCATTGAAGGCGCCTCGGGCGCCAAAGCACTGGCCCACGTCAACCAGATCGCCATCGAGCAGGCCAAGACCCGATCCCCGCAAGGATGACCGTTTCAAGACGCCCGCGGTTCCGGTTCAGTCCGCCAGATGACGGCACGCCAGCCAGAATGTACGGGCAGGCCGATAATCTATGCCGCATCCTGCCGCCGATTTTTTGCGAATCCGAGCCATGCATTATGTGCCGGCGGCTGAGAGGGTTGAGTTTTTCAGGCCTTTCGGCAACAAAAATATTTGTATCATTACAAAACATTTTGCATGCCGTGCTCGCGTCCAACATTCTATTTGCCTTGCTGAAATAGCGTCGCTGGAAAGTCTGACCGAAAACTTGAGGCGAGCTCCGATATCCTGAATAATCGGCATAAAGGACAGGATGGGAAATATAAAGCTCGTGAGCCGGCTGCGCTCCGGGATGCGGCGGCCGGCGCGCATTTGCATTGGTTACGAGTAAGACGTGCCACTCGTTCACCTGTTCTTTGAGTGAGGCACAAAATCGGCTGACGGGTGGGGTCTTCCGGATTTTGACGACGTCGCGGTTGTTTCGATGTCCGCGGATTTGCGGGCGACCTGCCGGTCGCCCCTACATTCCATACCTTGTCATCGGAGCAGGAGTTTCGCCACAGAAACCAATTAAGTGAAACACCCTAGTATAGCGATTCCAAAATAACGTTGCAATACAATAGATTGTGGTTTATGCTGCTGGGTATACCATTTGTGGGAGGACGCCTCACAATGCC
>Ga0315277_10003286_pt1 | contig 21964 bp, 15 predicted proteins | sample YL17G05_15_MG_FD_203695 | JGI IMG/M metagenome (GOLD analysis project Ga0315277, IMG submission 203695) | Sediment microbial communities from Yellowstone Lake, YNP, Wyoming, USA - YL17G05_15 | ecosystem: Environmental > Aquatic > Freshwater > Lake > Sediment | place: USA: Wyoming | collected...
CCCCTACCCCTTCGGCTTGGCGGCGCACCCGACGGACCCGAACATCATCTACGCGGCGTCGTGCGACCTGCCGATATGGTTCGGCCCGGGGCTTCGCAACCGCTTCGACGACCACCTGCCGCTTCAACCGATGACGGCGTGCGAAGATTCGACGCTCGGCGGAGGGCTTTACAGGACGCGCGACGGCGGAGAGACATGGGAGCGCGTACTCGCCGCGTGGAACTGCTATTCGCCCGCGGTCGACCCGAATAATCCGGACGTCGTCTACGCCGCGTGCTTTGACGTCGGCGTCTACAGGTCGGCGGACGGCGGCGACACGTGGAAGCGCATGGAGGGGCTGCCGTTCGTCAACGTGAACCACGTGTCGTTTAACGCAAACGAACCGCGGCGGATTTACGCCCTGACCTGCGGCGGCGGCGTGTGGACGAGAGTGGTGCGCGCGTAGAGAAAAGGCGAAAACGCGCAGGCGTGACGGCGGCGATGCGCCGCGGCCCGGCGACGAACGCGCAGCCACGGCGGCGCGAAACCGGCGTTGACAACCTGCGCTCGTGCGCGTAATGTGTCCTCCATGGGCAAGGTTTCCCGCAGGGCGATACTGGCGGCGGGCGCGGCGGCGGGGGCCGCGGCCGTCGGCGGCGCGTTTTTCCTCAAGGTCTCGCGCAGGCGCCCCAAGAACTTGGTCCTCATAATGGCGGATGCGCTGCGCCAGGACCGCCTGGGCATGAAGGGGCCCGGCGGCAGGTCGCTCACGCCGTTTCTCGACTCGGCCGGCCTCACTGGCACGGTTTTCACCAACTGCATCGCCGCGTCGTCGTGGACGCTGCCGTCGGTCGCGGCGTTTTTCACTTCGCGGGTGCCGGTCGTCGCGGGACAGTACTACTCCGAGGGCTTCGCATCGGACGCGATCACGGTCACGCAGGCGCTGCGCTCGGCGGGATACGACACGCTTGCCGTGGTGAAAAACCCATGGCTGCCGGCGCGGACGGCGACCGGGGAACTCCTGCCGACGGTCATCACCCGCGGCTTCGACTACTACGACGTGCGCGGTTTCGTCATGGAACCCAACCCCCTTTTCGCGCAGGGCATCGGGCAGGAAAAGGAGTTCGTGTCTTTCCCGCCAGCTGAAGAAGCGGTCGACAAGGCAGTCTCGGTCCTGAAGGCGCGCAAGGGGGGCGACAAGCGGCCGTTCTTTCTTTACCTCCACCTCATGAACACGCACGAGCCGTACAGCCCATCGAGCGCGCACCGCGGCCTCGCCGACGCGGCGCCGCCCGTCGAGGGTATTCCGGACCATCTATTGTTCAAGGTGATCCGGCACCGGGGAAAGACGCGCGGCGCGGAGATGCTTTCCGGCGAGGACGCGCCGATAATGGCGCGGGCCAAGGCCCTTTACGACGCCGCGACGGCGTCCACGGACGCGGCGGTCGCTCGGCTTGCGGAATATCTCGAAGGGGTCGGCGCGGCGGAGGATACGATCTTCGTTTTCACCGCGGACCACGGCGAGGAGTTCGGGGAACACAGGTGGTTCGGGCACGCGGTGACGCTCTACCAGGAGGTGCTTCGCGTGCCGCTGGTCATGTGGGGGGCAGGGGTGGCGTCGGGGCTGAGAGTCGACACGGCTTCAAGCGCGATAGACGTCGCGCCGGAGATGCTGAGGGTCGCGAGGCTGCCGGAACTTGGCAGCGCCGAGGGGGAGGCCCTTGCGGCGGGCGCGGGGCTCGCGGCGCGAGAGGCGGTTTCGTGCACGGTCTTCCCGGCGCTGCCGCAGAAACTCGAGAGCGTGACGGTGAGCCTCATAGACTGCGAGGGGCGCAAGGTCATCCGAAAGCGGCGCGCCGACGCCCCGGACAAAGCCGAATTGGAGGTATTCGACCTCAACGCGGACCCGGGCGAAACGACCAACGTCGCCGCGGGCAGCGCCGAGGCCGCGGCGTCGATCACAAAGCGCATGGACCAGTACGCGGCCAACGCCGCCCGCAGGCCGTCGGTGCCGGCCCTGACGCTTGATGACGAGGCGCGTAAGCAGCTCAAGTCGGTCGGGTACCTCAATTAGAGAAAGCCCCCCACACTGCGGGCGGCCGCGCTCGCGGATGCTGCGCTCGCAATCCCAGGCGCGCGCAATCCCGCGGTTGATTTCCGACCATGCGCCGGTATAGTTGACGCACTGTCCGAAGGGATCTTTTTCGGGAAAGGAAGGGGCGCAATGGCTGACGCGTTGACCAGGCTGGTGGAACTGCCGGCGTCGGAGAAGAAGCGGCTGGGCGCGGATTCGACGCCGCGCGAGATACAGCAGCAGCCGTTCATATGGCGCGACACCGTGGAACGCTTCGCCACTAAGCGCGAGGAAATCCTCGAAGTGCTCAAGGCGTCGAGGTGCCTGGCGGCAAACGGCCGCATAGTGATGACGGGCGCGGGGACGTCGGATTACGTCGGGAAGTCCGTCGAGCCGGCGCTTCGCGAGATCCTCAAGGCCGACGCGCGGGCGGTGCCGTCTACGGACATCGTGACGCACCCGCAGGCGGCGTTTTTGCCGAAGAAGTACTATCTCCTGGTCAATTTCGCGCGGTCGGGCAACAGCCCCGAGTCGGTCGGCGCCTTCCGGCTGGCGAACGACACCGCAACCAACGTAAGGCACCTCGCGATCACCTGCAACAAGGACGGGAAACTGGCGCAGTTCGCGAGAGAGCAGCCGGACAAGGCGTACGCTTTCATGCTTCACGAGAAGTCGAACGACGAGTCGCTCGTCATGACGTCGTCGTTTTCGGGGATGGTCGTGGCGGGCCTGGCGCTCGCGTACATAAAGAAATTCCGCAGGTTCGAGACTCTGTCCGAGCGGATGGCGCGCGCGGGCGAGCGCGTCCTTTCGAAGTACTCGAACCTCGCCGAGAAGATCGCCCAGATGGATTTCAAGCGCGCGGCGTATCTCGGGTCGGCGGCGCTCTACGGCGCGGCGACCGAGTCGGGCCTCAAGATCCAGGAGATGACCTCCGGCGACGTGATCTCGAAGGTCGAATCGTTCGTGGGACTTCGCCACGGGCCGCAGGCGGTCATCCACGAGGATACTCTCGTAGTCGCCTACGTCTCGAGCGAACCCTACGCTCGCCGCTACGAGGTGGATCTCCTGAAGGAGAACCGCGCGAAGGGCCTCGGGATGCGCACCGTCGCCGTTACGACTCAAAGCGACCCGGACCTCGCGGCGGCCGTCGACGACGTGGTCGAGGTAGAGCCGCGCGGGAAAAACAAGATGCCCGACGTAGTCCGCGCGCCGGTGGACAACGTATTCGGACAGATGCTGGGCCTTTTCAAGTCGATGGCGCTCGGGTACAGCCCCGATGCCCCTTCGAAGACGGGGGTCATACACCGCGTGGTCGAAGGCATCAGCGTCTACGACAGGGAGAAGTTCCTCAAAGATGGGACGTTCGAGGTTATCATCGGAAGGTAGAGCGCCGGGAGATTTCGAGTCGGGCGGTTCGCCGGAGGGGGGACCGCCCGCCTTTTCGTCGGGCCGCGACCGTCCGGCGCCGCCAGGGGCGCTCGAAGCCTGACTGGATACGGGAGGGCCGCGGCGGTACAATCGCGGCGAAATCGCATTTCGGTGGGCCATATGAAGTCACGCCAAAACGGACAGGAGATCGCCGCTTTCGTTTTCGACATGGACGGGCTGCTCGTCGAAACCGAGAGCATCCACGTGCGCGCGTTCGAGGAGTTCATGCGCCGAAGGGGTAAGGCGCTGCCCCCCGGATACGCGGCCAAGCTCGTCGGATACTCCATCGCGGACAACATAGAGTTGCTGAAGCGGGACGTCGGCCTCGCGGGAGATACGGACGCGCTCGCGCGAGAGAGAAGCGACCTTTACCTCGAAATGCTCAAGACCGAGAGAATCGAACCGATGCCGGGCGTCAGGGAACTCCTGGACTTCGCCGAGCGACAGAGAATGAAGAAAGCGGTGTGCTCTTCGTCGGAACGGGCGCAGCTGGACGCGATTTTGCCGCGGATGCTCGCGGCGCTCGGGCGCCGGGCGTCTCCGGAGGAGTTTTTCGCCGCGGTCATCTCCGGCGACGGCCGAGCAAGGCCGAAGCCGGCGCCGGACCTTTACGTAAAGTGCGCGGCCGCGATGGGCCTCGAACCCGGGCGGTGCCTGGCGTTCGAGGATTCGCTCGCCGGCGCGCAGGCGGCCGCGGCGGCCGGCATGCGCGTGATAGCCGTGCCGAACCTCTACTCGCGGGGGGTGGCGGGCTGGCCCGCGTCGCGCGTCCTGTCGTCGCTGGAAAAGGTGCTCTCCGAAGGCGTCGTGACTGCGGTAAAGGGCAAGGTCTTCTTGATGGACTGAGAGCCAGCCGTAAACTCGCGCGCGGCGCGGTTTGACGAAGGAAAACGGGCAAAAAAGTCGTTGTCCTGAAAAAAACGCGTTAAGACTGCCTCTTGCGGCGGGCATGGGCGTCATAATAGGCGCAAGTAAAGGCCGCCTTGGATAGTACGTCAGGACAGCGGGAGACGGTTCTGTGCTAACTCGGCGTTTCCGAAGGCGTTCTGATTGAGAACGTGACGTTTTTTTTGTCTTTACTCCGGCTCACGAGAGCGGTATAAACATGCAGCGACTGGTGTCGGCAATCGAGCCCGACCGTAGACCGGCAACATAGAGGGTATTGTCCATTCACAAGGGGAATTCACATGGGTAAGACATCGAAGCCCGGCGTCAACTGTCACCGCAACATCTTGCGCGTCGAGGAGTTGGAGGAACGTATAGCCCCTGTAGTCGTGTCGGGAGACTCCAGCACCTGGATCCAGAGCGACCCCGGGCCGACGGGGGGCAACGGCGACACCTACTGGATCTTCTATGTGGGCCCGGGCAGTGCGGACATAAGGGGCGCCGACGGCACCGCCGATATCAACGGCAAGAACTTGGGGCCCATAACAGTAACCGGCAGCACGATCGACAGCGCGCTGTTCATAATGGACTTCCCGCAGGACCTCTCACCCGCGCAGACCGACATGTTGTGGCCCGTGAGCGCCGGGACGCTCGAGGCGCAGGGCAACATCACGGTGAGCGGCAGCATAGGGCTTATCGCGATAGACGGACTGTTCGGCAACGTTTACGGGGGCCAACCGACCCTGGAAGTGTTCGGCAATCTCGGCAAGTTCGACGTCGGAGTCCTCACCGGGGACGTGACCGTCCACGGGGACATATACGAGATAGACGCAGACACGACAATCGGAGCAACGTATCAGCCGAACGACCAGTTCTGGATAGAATTCGGCACCACGATCGCCGCCGACGGCAACATAGGGGCGGTGCGCGCGGGCATGGGGCTTACCGACCAGGGCCAGTCGGTCACCGGCACGGCCGTGCTGGGAGGGCAGATAAGCGGAGCGACGACCATCCGCGCCAATGCGGACTCTCTCGGTCCGGCGGGTATCATCGACCTTATCGAGGCAAGAAGCGGAAGCATCTCGTACGGTGGCAACGGCGGGTCGTTCGGCCTGGAAGTGGGCGACGGTCTTCCGACGTTCAGCGCGGGCCCCGGAGGCAACATACGCTTCATGCACCTGGACGGGTTCGTGTTCTTCAACGGCCCCGGCGGCTCAACGACGCTGACTACGATACTCGTGACGAGCACGAGCGACGCAACCGAACGGACAATCGTCGACGACTCGGGCGGCGTGATGGTCATAAAGCCGCTCGACCAGGTTTTCACCCCGAACCCGGCGCAGCCCACGGTCAAGGTCATCTACCCGAGCATGGTGGAATACCTCGCCGTGCCGGTAGACAAGGCGACCCAGGGGCCGGGAGTGGTCATCGCGCGGCTCATCGCCCACGGGACCAACACGTTCACGGTCAGCGGCAACGTGGAGGTGGGCGACTTCGAGATAGGCGCCACTACGCAATACCCCGAGGGTCTTACGGTGGACTTCGCGAAGATAGGCGGCGGCGTCACCCAGCTTTCCGACCTGGTGGTCACCAACGCCGCCGTAATGTCGTCCCTCACGGGCCTCGCGCACGACACCGTCACCGGCAAGGGCGAGTGCGACATCTACTTTTTGGACGCCATGAACGAGTTCGGCGGCCACTCGCGGTTTGAGAGCGACAGGACGCTTGAGATACCGGTATTCACTAATAAGACCGTCGACGGCGACATCGCTTTCGTGGGCTCAGACAACGACATATACTGCGTCCAGGTGACCGGGCTCGGCGGAGACATAGGCGTGACCGAGAGCGTCTCGCCGTATCTGTTGAAGGGGCCGTTCGTGCACGACGACGGGGACGTGCTCTGGGTGGACGTGTCGACCGACCCCGACACCATCACGCCCTTCGGCGTCGAGGGAAGCGTCACCCGCTACAGCCCGATATACGGCGTGGTAACCAACGGCGACATATTCGCGATGGCCACGAAGGGCGCCATGGGCGACGTGCGCCTTTACGGCGGGGACGTTCGGTTCCTCCAGGCGGATAGCAACAAGATCACCGACCCCGGCACGCGGCACGTCATGCCGAGCATCATCGAAGTCGACGGGCTCGACGCCGGTGGGATGTATCACTTTGCCGGGTCGGTTTCGCCCTTCGGCAAGATCCAGAAGACGATCGACGACGGCATGTTCGGGAAGATTTTCTCCGGCACGGGCAACGAATTCCCCGACTCGCTGGCGGGCGGCGCGAGCGTGGGCGGCGATTTCACGCTCATAAGGCTCGGCGAAGGCCTCGAGCCTACGACGTACGATTTCCACAACATCTTCCCGCCCGAAACTCCGTACGAGAACTGGCCCGGGGAATTCGTGGGGTCGGGCATCTACACTACGGGGTTGATAGACACCGTTTTGATCGACGGCCTCGGCCACAACATTGAGTCGAACATACTTGGCGAATCCGGCTTGCTCGCCGTCAAGGCCACCCACGGCGCCGCCATAGACGGCTACAACAGTTACTTCGGCAACATAACCGTCGCTCCGGCTTCCATCTTTGCAAACTTCGAGGGCCCCTATAGCGCTACCAACCTCGGGATGATTTTGGTGTCGGGCAAGGGCGGGTGGCTCGACAACACGACGATCCTTACGAGCAACCTCGGCAGCGTGAAGACTACCGGCGGCAGCTGGGGCATGCACCACTGCAACATCCAGGTCATGGGCGGCAGGCTCGAGAGGGTTTCCGCCGACGGCGACGGCATCGTTGACACGACGATATTCGTCAACGGCGTGGGGAATATCATCGAGACGACCGGCAAGAACAGCGCGATCGCGGGCACGCAGATCAAGGTTGTGGCCGGCCTCAAGAGCCTGTCGACGCACGCCCTCGACGGCTCCTCGATCGACATACTGACAATCGCCAAGCTGTCGAAGCTTGACTACGTCGAAAGCACGACTTTTTCGTCGGGCGGCATAGGGCAGCTCGCCGTGAAGCAGTTCGTCGCAAACAGCGACTTCAACATCGCGGGACCGCTGGCTCAGCTGACGGTCGGCGGCGACATGACGGGCGTAAACATAGATGCGACGGGGGCCTTCGGCCAGATAGGCAAGGTGACCGTAAAGGGCGACATCACGGACAGCGACTTCTTCTCGTTCGGCTCGATCTCGTCCATCCAGTCCGGCGGCCAGCTTTCCGCGGACATAACGGCCATCGGCACGACCGGCAGCCTGACGCTCAAGGCCGGAGGTCTCATGGACGGGACATGGTCCGTCAACCACGGCGTGGCGAATGTCCAGACCAAGGGCGACCTGAACGCCGACATCACGGCCGGCCTCATAGGAACGATAAACGTCGGCAAGACAATCACCGGCTCCATCGAGAGCCTCGGCGGCGCAACGAACATAACCGCGGGCGGGGTGATAAGCGGGGATATCACGACGGCCGGCGACCTCGGCATGCTTGCAAGCAAGACCGGCGCCATAACCGGCAACGTCGACGTGGGCGGCGCGCTGAACGCGTTGAAGGCCGCCACGAACATAGGCGCGCCGGGAAGCACCGTCCACGCGCTCTCCGCTTCCAGCATCTTCGCCGGCGGCGGCAAGACCGCGGGCAACATCCTGGCCGACGTCACTATCGACGCCGCCCTCGGCAACATGGGCGCGACGGGCGACATTACGGGCCTCGTCAGCGTAGGAACGGACGCAGGTAATATAACGGCGGCGAAAACCATCACCGGCAATATCGACGTCGGCGGCAACCTGGCAAGCATCAGGTCGGGCGGCAACATGGGCCACGCGGGCGGGACCCTCGTGGTAGACGGCAGCCTCGGGTCTCTCGCGGCCGGCAGCACGAAAGCACCCGCCAGACTCCTGTCGGACGTCACCGTGGGCGCGAACCTCGGCACGATGGCGGTCGCCGGGGCGTTCCCGGCGTCCCTCCACGTGGGGGGCAGCGCCACCACAATCAACGTCCTTGGCACGGTCGGCGAGGTGGGCGACACGCTTTCGGTCGGGCTGAACGTCGGCACCCTCACGGTCGGCAACGCGACGACCATAGGCACCTCGGACGTCGAGTCGACAATTAGCGTAGGCGTCGACGCCAAATCCATACTCGTGTACGGCAACATCGATGGCGACATGACGTTCGGCAACAACGTCGGGACGATCGGCGTTCCCAATCTACTGACCTTCATCTACGGCGACGTGACGATCCACGGCGGTTTCGGCCTCATCCAGTCGGGCAGCAAGATAGACCTCGTCAACCCCGGCCCGCCGGCGGTTTTCGACATCACCAACTTCGGGCTGGTGACGGGGGCGCTGACCGTTGACGGCACGGTGGGCAAGATCGTGTAGGAAAGGCGGCGGCGGTGGAGGAAGTGAAGAGCCAGGGCGCGGAGGCGAAGGGCCAGATACGCGTGGACGCCACGGGGGCCGAGAACAGCTATTCGAATTTCTTTCTCGTCTCCGCGGGCAGCGAGGAGTGCGTACTGACGTTCGGCGTTCACACCGGAGAGGACGCGCCCGTGCGCGTAAAAGACAGGATCTTCGTCACGCCCAGAAACGCCAAGCGCCTTGTGATGGCCCTCGCGCAGGCCCTGAAGGCCTACGAGGACAAGTTCGGGACGATCGACGTTTCCGCGCAGGGCCAGGAGGTCCCGAGGAAAAAGTAGCAATCGGTGACTGAACCGTTATGCTGACGCGGGTTCGAAAAGACCCGCGTCGGCTTTTTTCGGGTGCCGGGGACAGGGGTGAGCGCCTTCTATCGACAGAGGCCTGGCATTATCCACGTCATGGCCGCGGCCGCGTTCTTCGGGATCGCGGCCGGCATCTACGAACCCACCTTCAGCAACTTTCTCGCCGAGGTCTTCAGCGTCACCGACCGGGGGCGCGGAGCGCTAGAGTTCCCGCGGGAGCTGCCGGGGGCGCTGGTGACGCTCATGGCGGGGGCGCTGGCCGCGGTGGCCATGAGCCGCGTGGGGCTCATGGCGATGGTCCTTGCCGGCGCGGGGCTCGTCGGGCTCGCGCTGACGAGGGACTCTTACGCGGTGATGGTCCTCTTCATGGTGGTCTACTCGGTGGGCGTCCACCTCAATATGCCGGTCATGGACAGCATCACCTTGTCCTTTGCGTCGAGCGGCGGGCGGGCGACGCGCCTCGCGCAGGTGGGCGTTGCGGGGATATTCGGCACCATAATCGGCGCGGGGCTCGTGAGGATCCTCATGGCCCAGGGCTACGCGTCATACAGGGGTCTTTACCTTGCGGGGGCGGCGTTTGCCCTCGCGGCGGGCGCGGCAATAGCGACGATAGGCGGCGCGGGCGGTCGGGCGCGGCGGCCGCGCAAGGCCTTCGTCCTCAAGCGCCGGTACGGGCTGTACTACGTCCTCTGCAGCATCTTCGGGGCGCGAAAACAGATATTCATGACGTTCGGCCCGTGGGTCCTCATAAAGATATTCGGCCAGAAGGCGCAGGCGATAGCGGGGCTCTGGATCATCTTTTCCGTCGCCGGCCTGGTGGTGAGGCCGCTGGTGGGCAGGCTCATCGACCGGTGGGGAGAGCGCCGGAGCCTCGTTCTGGAAGGGGTGCTCCTGGCGACGGTCTGCGCGACGTATTCGGTGGCGGGCCTGTACCCCGGGTGGCGGCCTGCGCTCTACGCCGCCATGTCCGCGTACGTCCTCGACCAGCTGTGCTTCGCGGTTTCGATGGCGCGGACGACCTACCTGTCGAAGATCGCCGAGTCGCCGGAGGACATCCCGGGAAGCCTTGCGGCCGGAATGAGCATCGACCACGTCGTTTCAATGACCGTGCCCATCGTCGGAGGGGCAGTCTGGGCGGCGTTCGGTTTCCAGTACGTGTTTTGGGGCGGCCTGTGCGTGGCGCTCGCGTCGAGCGTGGCAAGCCTCTCGATAAGGGTGCCGAAGGCGGTCGAAACGGCCGTTGTCGAGGAGGCGGCGGCAACCGAGTAAAAGGACGCGCGGGCGAGCCGAGCCCGGCGGCGTTCTTAACGCAACTCACTTTGTTTATTCGGGTTATGTCATCCCCATTTCGCCGGAAATTCGTCCATCTTCTTTGACAAAGCACCTTAAGTGGGCTATATTTCGGATAGGGTGAGACTTGCAAAGCCTCAAGGGCATTAGATGGATAAAGCTCAGAAAATCCTCATTGCGGACGCCGATCCTGACAGCATAACGTTACTGGGGGAAGTGCTCCAATCTCAAGGGTACCGCGTCGGGTACGCGCGGGACGGCAATCAGTGCATGGACCTCATCGGTCGGCTTTCGCCGGACCTGGTGATAGTCGACAGCCACCTGCCGAAGATGGACGGCCTCGAGATCGCGCGCCGGCTCAAGAGCGAAAACGGATATCACTTCATCCCGGTCATCATATCGACGGCCCAGCACGACCCAAGGACCCGGACGCGCGCGATAGAGTGCGGGGCGGACGATTACCTCACCAAGCCCATAAGCCCGATAGAACTCTTCGCGCGTGCGAAATCGCTCCTCAGGATAAAGAGGCTTCACGACAGCCTCGAGCAGAGAAACTCCGAGATATCGCAGATCAACGAGCGGCTCGAAGAGGCGTACGCGCGCCTCGACAGCGAGCTGCGCCTCGCGCAGAAACTGCAGGCGTCGCTTCTGCCGCAGACGCTGCCGGAGATGCCGGGCGTCCGCTTCGCGACGAAGTTCGTTTCCAGCGGCCGCGTTGCGGGCGACTTCTACGACATATTCAGGCTCGACGAGACGCACGTGGGATTCTACATCGTGGACGCGGTCGGCCACGGCGTGCCGGCGGCGCTGTTGACGGTCTTCATCAAGAAGGGGATAAAGACAAAGGAGATCCGCCAGAACACATACCGAATCCTCCCGCCCTCCGAGGTGCTCACCTGCCTCAACAAGGACCTCATTTCGGAGGATCTCTCGGAAAGCCCCTTCGTCACGATCTGCTACTGCATCTACGACACGAAGTCGAAGATTCTCGAGTACGCGAGGGGCGGCCACCCGTATCCGCTCCTTGTGAAGGCCGACGGCTCGCCGAACCAGCTGTCGGCGGACGGGCCGCTTTTGGGCATAGTCGAGGAGCACTTCGAGAGCGACAAGGTGGAGGTGGCATCCGGCGACAGGCTGATGCTTTTCTCAGACGGCGTCGACGCCGCCACCTGGCCCGACGGGACCAAGGGGCAGGAGGCGTTCACGAAGGCGTGCGCCGAATACCACACGCTCGACGTCGACGAGATGCTCGCGAGGGTCAGCGAATCCGTATTCGGGACGAGCGACGATCACCCCGTCGAGGACGACGTGACGATCATAGCGATGGCGGCCGAATAAACCGCCCTCCGGCGCAGCGCCGGCCGGGCGCGGGCCGGTTCGAGATGCCCGCGAGGCTCACCCTTCACGCGGTCCTTATGACGACCTCGCCGACGAAACCCTTTGCCAGGGCCGCCGCGTGCTCAAGGTAAGACCTCGGACACTGCGGGTGGCGCTCGAACTCCTCGTCGAGGCAGACGTGCGGGCAAAACGGCTGCAGGCAGTAGCGCCTTGCGCCCTCTATCTCGCGCGCGACGTCGACGACGTCGGCAAGCGAAAGCAGCGCCGGCGAGACGGTCGTGCGGAACTCGTACTCGATGCCCGACTGCATGATAAGACGGATCGACTCGCGGACGCGCGCCAGGTCGACCGGGACGTTTGCGACCTTCAGGTACCTTTCGTCGAGCGGTGCCTTGACGTCCATCGCGACGGCATCGACGAGCCCCTCGTCCATGAGGCCGGCGATGACGTCGGGCCTCGTGCCGTTGGTGTCGAGTTTGACGTCGAGGCCGCGCGACTTGACGTCCCGCATGAGGCCGGCAAGGCCGGCGTAAAGCGTCGGCTCTCCGCCGGATATCACGATGCCGTCGATCCAGCCGCCGCTGGAACCGGCGTAGTCAAGGACCTTCTCGGCCGGGATCGATTCGACGGACGCCGCGCCGAGGACGAGGTCCCTTGCGTGGCAGTAGCGGCACCGAAGGTTGCACCCCGGCAGGAAGATCACCGCGGCGAGCCTGCCCGGCCACTCGATGAGGGACGATTCGACAAACCCCTTTATTTCGACCGCTTCGAGAGTCACTTTGCCGCGCCCGCGTTCTCGAGGACCTTTCTCACGTCGTCGGAAGAGGGGACCGCCTGCCGCCACCGGGCGAACGTCGTGCCGTTGTCGGAAACGATCGTCGTCGGGACGTCGCTTACGTCGCGAAACGCAGCCTCGGCCAGCCCGTCCTCGGTTTCCAGGTTCACAAATGAAAGTTCAACGGTTTGCGCCAGGCCCCACTTTTCGAGGAAGTGCGCGAGTTTGCGCTTGGTTGTCCGGCAAAGCGCGCAGCCCTCTTTTCCGAAAACCTCTATCTTCATCTTCGCCCTCGCCTGTGTCGCCTACACGGTCTGTGCGACCTTGTCATCCTCGAGACTGCTCGTGCCGAGCACATGGTAGTTGCCCTTGCGGCGATCCTTGAGCTCGCCGAGCTTGGACTTGTTCCAGTTCTTTGTGCGCGAGAAGTAGCCGACGATCCTCGTGACGCCGTAAACGTCGTCGGAGTGGCAAGACGTGCAGGTGTCGCGCAGGCCGACCGTCATCTTCCGGCAGACGTTGCAGATGGTGAACTCCGGCGAAATCGTCAGCTGCGCCGCCTGGGTCTTGTAGAAAGTCTTCTCGACGAGGGCCATGACGCTTTCGGCCGGCGGCAGGTGCTCGCCGACGAACGCGTGGATGATGGCGCCGGATTCGATCATCGAGTGGAACTTGGCCTGCTTGCGGATCCTCGTGACGAGGTCAACCGGGGCGTCGGCCCTCAAGTGGATGGAGTTGGTGTAGTAGCACTCGTCGTTGTCAACGTCGCCCCTCATGACCTCGCGGGCCTGGGGGTAGAGGTTCATGTCGACCTTGGCCAGACGCCGCGTGGCGCTCTCTGCGGGGCTTTCCTCGAGGCTGAACTTGAGGTTGTGCTTCTTGCCGGCTTCCTTGGCCGAGAAGTACATGTGCGAAACGATCTTCAGGCCCAGCTTCAAGGCGTCGTCGGATTCGTGCAGCTCCTCGCCGCAGACGTACTCGACGCACTCGTTCAAGCCCACGAGGCCGACGATATAAGTGGCCTTGTCGAGCTCGACGTACCGCCTGCCGTCCTTGGCCTTCTTGCCGATCTCCCAGAGCGGCATGTTGGGCCCGCTCATGAGGCGGGCGATGAACTGCTTTTTCTGGAGGTGCGCCTCGATGACGATCTCCATGGCCTTGTCGATTTCCTTCAAGAGCGCCTGGACGTTGCCGCGCCCGGCGCGGAAGGCGGCCTGCGGGAGGTTTACCGTGACGTTCTGGAAACCGCAGAACCGCATCGACTCGAGGTGGCTTATCATGTAGTTGTCCGTGATGGCGGTGCGCAGGCGGCAGCAGGCCGCAAGCGTCACGGCGTCGCGGTCGAAGATGAAGTACGGGCTGCCGTTTTCGCCGGCGATCTGGCAGGCGTAGCGGAACAGCTCGCGCTGCCCGGGGTCCTTGAAGGTCTCGTCGTTGACGTGGAAATCGCACTTGGGGAAGGCGAAGACGTGGCCGTTGGCGTCGCCGTTTCTCCACACGTCCAAAAGCGCCCTGCAGAAATCCTGCGCTATCGGCTCGTACTCGCCGTACGTTTTCCCGGTGAACTTCCCGCCCGGGCCGATGGCGGGCGTTTCCCTCATGTAGACCGGGACGCCCGTATGGACGTTGAAATCGAGAAACAGCGTCTGCCCGCCGCGCGAGAACGCGCTCTGCGACCCGCTGAAGATGAGGTGCTGCGCTTCCTGGCGCATCTGGTCGTAGTTCATCCCCTCGAGGTAGGGCGCGTAGAGGATATTGATGTAGCCGACGCCGAGGGCGCCCGCGTAATACGCCTGCATGGACGCGAGGAAGGTGTTCAAGTGCCCGGTGAGAGTGCGCGCGTGCTTGGCGGGGGCGCTCTGCGTGTCGAGGTTTTCAAGCGAGAGGCCGTATTTCTTCAGGTACTCGAGGCTGTGGCTCGAGCAGTAAACGCGCGTCGGATATCCCAGGTCGTGCAGATGAACGACGCCCTTGCGGTGGGCGTCGGCGACCTCGCGGCTGAAGACCTCGCGCAGGGCGAACTGCTTCAGGGTCGTCTCGGCGATGGCGAGGTTGATCGCCTCCGGATTGTTGGCGGTGATATTCGAGTTCTCCTTGGACTTCGAGTAGATGAGCTGCGCGAGGTCGTAACGCGGCATGCCGACGACCGACTGCATCTCGAGGCGCCTCGCGAGGCCCCTCTCGAAAAGCTCGTTGTCGACGAGCTCGCGGATGAGCGAGGTGGAAACGCGGCGGATGCCGCTGGAGAAGATTTTCTCTTCGACTACGCCGGCGATCTCGTGCGCGATTTCGTCTTCGAGGTCGGCCTCCTTGACGAGCGCCTCGGCTATCTTGATCTTGTCCCACGGGAGAATCTCGTCGTGGCGCCCCGCGTCCACGAGCAGCGACAGGTCGGTGGTGCTGGCCTTGGACGCGCGGGTCTTTCTGACCTGCATCTGCTCGCGGATGCGCGCGCGACGGTCGCGATAGAGGATGTAGGCCTTGGCGGTTTTCGCGTGTCCGGTTTCGATCAGGACCTTTTCGACAAGGTCCTGGATGTCCTCGATGCCGGGGCTCTGGTCCCCGTAATTCCTCTCGAGGAACATCGTGACGACCGCGGCGAGCTCGTCGGCCATGGCGCGGTCCGTGCCGCCGACCGCCGAGGCAGCCTTGAATATGGCGTCCGCGATTTTCGCCTCGCTGAACGAGACTACCCTTCCGTCGCGCTTTCTTACCTGTTTCACGCTCACCTGACTCCCCTCCACGGCGCATGAACAGCGCCGCCTTCCCGGTGCCTTTGGTTCACAGTCAGGATTCCTTCTTCGGAGGCAGCGTCGCGCGGCCCGATTCCAGAAGCGGCCGGAGCGCGTCGAGGAATTCCCCGGCGTCCTTGAACTGCCTGTAGACGCTTGCGAACCGCACGTATGCGACGTTGTCGATCTCGCGCAGGCTCTTCATCGCGAGCTCGCCGATGTAGTGCGAGGGCACTTCGCGGTCGAAGTTCTCGAGCACTTCCTTCTCGATCTTGTCCGCGACCGCCTCCAGAGTCTCGACCGGCACCGGCCGCTTGTAACACGCGGCAAGGAGCCCGTCGAGGATTTTCTTTCTTTCAAACGGCTGCCGGCTGCCCTCTTTCTTGACGACCCGCACGCGAATCTCTTTGACGTTCTCGACGGTGGTATAGCGCCTGCCGCACGAGAGGCATTCGCGCCTCCTGCGAATCGAGATGCCGTCCTCGCTCATACGCGAGTCGACGACCTTGTCCTCAAGCGCCTTGCAAAAGGGGCAACGCATTGGGAAACGGCTCCGTCGAAAAGAAACGAGGCGTGAGCTGGAAACAGACCCCCAACCTACCTCCCCCTCACGCTGTTAAGCAAATCTCATGCCACACGATATAGTTATCTTTGCGCCGAGAACCTCTATATATAGGGGCCAGATTGTAGGCGCATTCCCGCAGCCTGCAAGGAATTTCCAAGATTTTCTTAAGAATCTTTCGCCTCCGTAACCGCTTAGCCTATAAGACCTTGCGCAGAGCGCCCAGCGGGGGTCGGCGTTTCTTACCGTTGGCCGCCCAAGCCGCGAGCGCCAAAACTCTTTTTCACATATTGTATGGCTGCCCACCCAAACCACAACATATTGTATATCGGGCGGTTTACGAGCCTTCTTTAACCTTTTCCGGACGACTCATTTCGGCGAATCCGGCCGCACTCCCGCTACAACCTTTGCACCTCCATCACGCGCCACAGGCGCGCGTAGTCCTGGTGAAACCTCGGCGCACCATATTCGGAAAAACGTGCCACGCTCGCGGCGAGCGCTTCTCTCTGGCCATTATCCATCTCCATGAGAAGCACGCCGCCGGAGCGGACGAAGATCGTCGCGCCTTCGAGGATCCGCTCGTGGACTTCCGTGCCGCGAGGGCCGGCCACGAGCGCCGCCTTCGGCTCGAAGTCTCTAATCTCGCGCGGCAGCTTCGCCCAGCCGGCCTCGGCGACGTAGGGAGGATTCGAGACGAGCACGTCGAGTTTCCCCTCGAGGCCCATCGTGGCAAGCGGGTCGAAGAGGTCACCGGCAAGAAACTCGATTTTCTCGCCGACGCCGTTTGCCTGCGCGTTGGCGCGGGCGACCTCGAGGGCGCCGGCGGCGACGTCGGTCGCCACGTAGGCGGCGTCGGGGAAGCTCTTCGCGAGGGACACGATGATCGCGCCGCTTCCCGTGCCGAGTTCGACGACGAGAGGGAACTCCTCGAGCACGCGGTCGGCGAGGATAGCGAGGCACCTCTCGACCAGGAGTTCGGTCTCGGGCCGCGGGATGAGGACCCGCGCGTCGACCTTGAACGGAAGGGAGAAAAACTCGGTTTGCCCGATGATGTACTTTGCGGGGCGGCCGCGCGCGCGCTCCCGGACGAACTCCCTGAAGGCCGAGACTTCGCGCGGAGTAATGACGCGCTCGAAGCCGGCGTAGAGCATGATGCGCTCGACGCCGAGGGCCTTTGCGAGCAGAAGTTCCGCGTCGAGGCGCGGCTCCTCGACGCCGTGTTTGGCGAAATAATCAGCCGTCCGCTTGAGGAGATCGAGGGGCGTCCAGGCTTCGTTTTCCAAATCGCCACCCGTATCGCCAAGGGGCCCGACCAGCGCCCCTGGGGATGCTAACGCCGGCAATGCTCGCGCGCTTTGTAGCGGAGCGGTCGAATGATAGTGCGCGGACGCGATAATGCAAGCAAAAGCCGCGAGGCCTTTACACTCCCGAAAAAAAGAGGGCCGGATATTTCCGGCCCTCTTGCGCTTGTGGGGGACGCTCTCAGATGTTGTACTGCACCATCGCCTGGACGCGGAAGTTCTCGCCATCGGGACCCGCGGTGTAATTGGTGTTCATCCACGAGAGCTCGAGGCCGAGCTGCGTCCTTTCGTTGAGGTTGTAGACGCCGTTGGTGAAGAAGGTCTCGTTGAAGGACCTGCTGCCGGCGGAGAGGTCCTCGTCGTCGGGATTGTCGATGCCGCCGCCGACGCTCAAGAGCCACTTCGGATTGGGGCGGTAGCAGAGCTGGGTCCAGCCGCCGACGTCGTCGATCGGGACGCCCGTTGTGAGGTTGACGCCCTGGCCGATGCCGCCCATGTAGGCGTCGAGGTTCCTGCCGATGAAGAACTCGCCCTTGACCTCCAACTTCGCCGCGACGGGCACGGTCCAATCGAGGTTGCCCATGTAGGTCATGAACTCCATGCCGTCTCCGGCGATCTGCTTGCCGCCGGACATCGGGTCGAACTCTTCCTGGCCGATGTGGCCGGAGAGGCCGACGGTGACGGGCCGATTCTTGAACTTCGTCGGGCACGAGATCCCCGCGCGCGCTTCGAAGACCGGCCAGCCGGCGTGGGTGGCCTCGTCATCGAGGGAGGCGGTGCTCACCAACTGCTCGCCGCCGACGCCGCGGACCATGGCGACGTCGGTCTGAAGTATCTTGTCGCCCCATACCTTGTCCACGCGCTCGTAGCGAAGCATCGGCTTGCGGTAGCCGGGGTTGCCCGAAAGCGCGAGATACAGGTAGTTGACCGTGAATGGATAAAGCGGCGACACGACTTCCCAGGTCTGGCCCGCAAGCACGTTCCAGGTGGGATAGGACAGCAGGTAGTAAGCCTGCCTCAGCATCGGCTGGGCCTTGTTCTCGACGGTCGCGGGGGCGTAGAAGTCGATCTCGACCTTGCCCATCTGGGTCGCTTCGCCCATGTTGGGGCCGATGATGTCAAGGCCGAGGCGCGTCTGCCGCAGCGTCATGCTGAACGCCCCGTCGTTTTCAAACCCCGACTTCTGCTGAAGCACAAAGCCGGTGGCGTCAGTGCCCGAGGTGCGCTTTGAGTCGCGGACGATGTCCAGCTTGATGTAGCCGTAGGGCTTGAACTGGAGCCCCGCGGGCTTCTTCTCCTCCGCCACCTTTGCCTTCGCCTCCAGCGCCTTCATCTGCGTCGAAAGCGAGCCGACTTCCTGCTTGCTGCCGGTTACCTGCGCGTTCAAGGAGTCAACCTTCGTTTCGAGCTCGCCGATGCGCCTGGTGGCCTGGTCGAGCTTCGAGGCGGCCGCGTCGAGCTTCGAGGTCGCCTCGTCGAGCTTCTTCTGGAGCTCCGCCGCCGAGGGTCCGGCCGGCTTTTCCGGCGCCTCCGCGGCAGGCTTTTCGGCGGCCGGCGCCGGGGCCGACGAGCCGACGTCTGCGGGCGCGGCCGGCTTTTCCTGGCCGCGCGCTGCGCCGCAGACCGACACCACCAACAGAGTACACAGTAAAACTGCAGCTATCCTCATCTTCCTCCTCCTAAAAAGTCCCTGGTTTCTAACCCCCCAGAGGGTTACCCGTTCGTCCCTGCAAAACACTTGTCCAAATGCTCCGCCGACATGGGCTTGGCCGCGGCGGGCGCGACGGCGGACACCGTCTACACGACGGCGCCTGCAGGAGCAGCCGCCGCGGAAGCGGCCGGCGGCTGAGCCTGGGCGAAGGCCTCCGACGGCGCCGATACCCAGAGCGCGGCGAGTACCATCGAACTCGACAATCGCCTTGGCATCGTGAGCCTTACCCTAAAGAGCCTTTTCGGCCTTGTCCTCTTCCTTGACCCGCTCCACGTCTTCGGTCTTAGCGGGCTCGTCGCCCTTGTTCCAGGCGCCGATCCCGTAAATCACGCACGACAGCGCGCTCAGGATGCACAGGATATATGCCAGGCCGACCCAGAATCCAAGTCCAAGCGTTCGATCCTCCCTCGAACTCTCGAGCCTTGCCGCGGCCCGACGGGACATTATCCGTCCGCGGGTAGAAGGACGCGGTGCGGCAGCGAAGGCGATGATGAGCTCGGCCGTTTACGTTATGCGGCATTCCCCCAAACGCAAACGGCGAATAATCTGCCAAGGTCCAGGGCGTTTGTCAACAGTTACTGTAGAAATTTTCACAATAAATATGTCGGCACCCCGACTCGCTTTCACGACTGCGCTAACCCAGAACATGGAAAATGGTTGCGTGCATAAGCCCAATACGCCCGATACGCGCCTCGCCGCGCCCGTCAAGCGCCGTACGGCCCCTTTCTAAAAACGGAACGTCAAGGCGCTCTGGAACCTCAGGTTATCGCCGTCACCCCCGCCGACGTAACTCGTCTGCTGCCAGAGAGTCTCAAAGCCGAGTGTAGTCCGTTCGTTAAGGCTGTAAACGGCGTTGGCGAAATATGCGACGTTTCTGCTCCTGTCGCCGGCCGACAGGTCGCCGTTCTCCGGGTCGTCAATACCGCCGCCCGCGCTGAGAGTCCAGGTCTTCGCCGGCCTGTAAGACAACTGGCTCCAGCCGCCCATCGAGTCGATCGGCTTGCCAAGCTTCGAGTTAACTCCCTGGCCGATGCCGCCGACGAAGCCTGCGAGGTTGCGGCCCCTGAAGAACTCGCCGTTCAAATCCCACTTCTCGCAGAGGGGCACTGTCCAGTCGAGGTCGCCGCTGTAGGTGAGAAACTCCTGCCCGGGGCCCGCGACCTGCGCCGGGGGGCTCCCGGCGGAGGGGACAAATTCCTGCTGGCCGTAATGCCCGGAGACGCCGACGGTGAGCGCGCGCTTCCACCTGGTCGGCGTCGAAGCCGCGAGGCGCGCCTCAAACACCGGCCACCCCGCGGCCGAGCCTGCGTCGTCGAGGGTTGAGGAACTGAAGACCGTGCCTCCGGTAGACCTCGCTATCGCCACGTCGCCCTGGAACGTCTTGTCGGCGCAGGCGAAAATGCGGCGGTAGCGCAGCATGGGACTGCGGTAGCCGATGTTGCCCGAGTTGTCGAGGTGGGTGTTGTTGAGGGCGCTCGGGATGAGAGGCGAGAAGACGTCCGCCGCCTGGCCGGCGAGGACGCTCCACTCGGGGTACGACAACTCCCAGTAGGCGTACCGAAGGCGCGGCGTAGCCTTGTTGACGGCGGTGGTGGAACCGTAGAAGTCAGCCTCGACCCTTGCGCGCTGCTTGGCCTCGCCGACGTCGGGCCCCGTCACGTTGAGGCCGAGCTGCGTCTGCCGAACGGTAACGACGGTCTGGCCGTCGTTTTCGAAGCCCGGCTTCTGCTGCGGCACAAATCCCGCGGTGTCGACGTTCGACGTGCGAACGCTCTCGCGGATGACGTCAATCTTTATGAAGCCGTAGGGCTGAAGCTTGACGGCGCTCTCGGCCGCGGGCCCGCGGGCTTGTCCCTCGAGTTTCTTGAGCTGCCCGGCGAGTGTGTCCGTGTCCGTGGAAGTCGCCGCGGCTTCGGCCGAGAGCACGCCGACCTTCGCCTCGAGCTCATCAATGCGCTCGGCGGCTGAGTCAAGGTTAGACTCGGTCTCGCGCAGTCTGGCCTCGATTGCCTGCAGCGACGATTGCGCGTCGGCGTCACCGGCGGCAAGAGCGGTCGGCCCGACCGCCAGCGCGACGGACAGGCATAGAAACAGTCGTAGGCTCATGGATCCCCCTAAGCAAGAGTTCCGAGGTCCCCGGAAAACGCAGTCCGTTGCCGCGCCGGCATCACGGCGACATTGCAGGGGTCGGAGGCGGCGCTATGCCGTTTCCTGAATTCAGCCGTGCCCCGGTCCCCAGTCGGCACCAGCACCCGCCGGCGGGCACCCGCATTTCCCTACATTGTCTACTGTTATTGTCGGGAATATAGGGATTGTACCGCACCGAGTCAAAGGAAAAAGGGGAGAATTTGGACACTTTCTTGCCCAGGGATCTGCAAGGGAAGGCCGCACAAACGCGGGGTCCGGGATGGCGCACGAATCGCGCGGGTCGAGTGGCCCATTGGGCGACACATGGCACAGCCGCGCCGGATTGATGGGGCGCAGACTGCCGGGCATAGCAAAGGGCGGGCGCCGGCGGAAGACGAACCGAGGCGGCGGCGCCGAGGAAGCCGCCGGCCAGACGCTTGGCCGATGGACGACTCAAAGCCCCTCGAGGGATGCGCTCAGTCGGCGGGCTGCCTCTCGCCCATCTCTCGTACCGGCGTTTTCGGCCTTGCCGCGCGAAGCCTCTCGATCTCTTCTATCGGCACGGGGAGCAGCGCCTCGTCCGGCAGGATGTCGATGTACCGCGCGCGGTACTCGGGCGTCTGCATCCTGCACGTCGGGTGCTTGTAGCAGAAGTCGCGGTGCCTCACCATCTTTTTCCAGACGGCCTTGAGAGGTTCTTCGAGAAGGTTGCCGAAGCTGACGGGGTTGAAATCGCACGGCGCGACGTCGCCGTAAGGCGTCATGTAGAACTCGCTCCACGCCCCGAAGCATCCGGCGCCCTGGGGGGAATTGACGATCGCCTGGGCGACGACGCCCATGGGGTGGCTCATGGCGTGGTAGCGCCGGGCGAGTTCTGTCACCTTCGCCTTGTCCTCGTCGGAGAGGACGAGGTCGGTGCGCTTGAGGAACCTGCCGGACGGTATACAGTCGAAGATGGTCACCTCGTTGAAGCCTTCCTTCTGGCCGAACTGAAGCAGCCTCTCGACCTTGCCGTCGGCGATGCGGCCGGCGGTGG